>Ga0208882_1000035_pt1 | contig 100594 bp, 100 predicted proteins | sample LakWasMet14_LOW5_2_FD_183862 | JGI IMG/M metagenome (GOLD analysis project Ga0208882, IMG submission 183862) | Freshwater sediment methanotrophic microbial communities from Lake Washington under simulated oxygen tension - Sediment Metagenome... | ecosystem: Environmental > Aquatic > Freshwater...
AGATGCCGGGCAGGGGAGAAATCCGGTAGGCGATCAGCTGGCCGGCGTACATGGGTGCGGGTGGCGGGCCGAGAATCTTGAACTTCAGGTCGGGCGGGGTCAGAGCGTCGAGGTTTTGCGGCGTCGCGAAATAAGCCCAGACTCTGGCGGGATCGGCGGGGATGAACTGTTCGGCGAGCAGTTGCGGCATGTCCGCTGTATAGTCGCGTTCGGCGAAAGCGCAAAAAATCCGGAGCGCCGCGCGCAACCCATGCGCATGCTTCACCAAGCCGGGCGCAGATTGTGCGCCGGCTCTCTGCCAGACTGCCGTCATGACCGTCCACGATCCGTTGCGCATGTTTCAGGAATGGTTCGCCGAGGCGCGTGATCGCGAAACCAGCGATGCGACCGCCATGGCGTTGGCGACGGCGGATGAGACGGGTCGGCCGGCGGTCCGCATGGTTCTGCTCAAGCAGGCGGATGAGCGCGGCTTTGTTTTCTACACGAATCTCACGAGCCCCAAGTCCGGGGATCTCCGCGTGAATCCCCGCGCGGAGCTGTGCCTGCACTGGCCCGTGCTGGAACGACAGGTGCGGATCGCGGGAGCGGTCGAGGCGGTCAGCGACGCGGAGGCCGATGCGTATTTCGCATCGCGGCCGCGGCTGAGCCAGCTCGGGGCCTGGGCGTCCCATCAGTCACAACCGATGAACGGCCGCTACGAACTGGAGCAGGCGGTCACGGCCGCCGCCCTGCGTTTCGGGGTGGGCAAGGTGCCGCGTCCGGAATTCTGGTCCGGTTTTCGCGTCGTGCCGTCGTCGATCGAGTTCTGGCACCAGCGGCCTTTCCGGCATCACGACCGCCAGCGGTTCACGCGGATTGCCGGCCAGTGGCATCACGAGTGGTTGTTTCCGTAGCCCGCAAAAAAGCCCGCGCCGGGCAGGCGCGGGCTGAAAGTCAGCGGGTCCGGCAGGAACTCAGTCTTCCTTCTCGCCGGTGACGGTGTCGCCGCCCTTGACCGTTACTTTATCCATGATGGCGGCGGTCACCTTCGCGGCGAGGTCGGCATTCGTGCGGAACGCTTCCTTGGCGGCTTCGCGGCCCTGGCCGACGAGTTCGCCGTTGAACGCGATCCACGCGCCCTTCTTCTCGAGGACCTTGTGATCGAGGCCGAGGTCGATGAGCGAACCGCTCGTCGAGATGCCCTCGTTGTACATGATGTCGAACTCGACCTCGGTGAACGGCGGTGCGACCTTGTTCTTCACGACCTTGATCTTGGTGCGGTTGCCGATGACCTTGCCGTCGGGGGTCTTGAGCTGGTCTTTGCGACGGATGTCGATGCGGATGGACGAGAAGAATTTCAACGCGCGGCCGCCGGAGGTGGTTTCGGGGCTGCCGAACATCACGCCGATCTTTTCACGGATCTGGTTGGTGAAGATACACACGCAGTTCGTCTTGCTGACGACGGACGTGAGGCGGCGCATGGCCTGGCTCATCAGGCGGGCCTGGCTGCCCATCGTCATGTCGCCCATCTGGCCGTCGAGTTCGGCCTTGGTGATGAGGGCGGCGACGGAATCGAGCACGATGATGTCGATCGAGTTGGAGCGGATGAGCGTCTCCATGATGTTGAGCGCGTCTTCGCCCGAGTCGGGCTGCGACACGAGGAGGTCATCGAGGCTGACGCCCACGACGCGGGCGTATTTCGGGTCGAGCGCGTGCTCGACGTCGATGAAGGCGGCGAGGCCGCCCTGGCGCTGGGCCTCGGCGATGGCGCTCAAGCAGAAGGTCGTCTTGCCAGAGGATTCCGGTCCGTAGATCTCGATGATGCGGCCGCGCGGCAGGCCGCCGACGCCGAGCGCCAGATCGATGGCGAGGGAACCGGTCGAAAGGGTCTCGACCTTCATCTTGGCGTTGCTGCCCAGGCGCATGATCGAGCCCTCGCCGAACTGCTTCGTGATCGAAGAGACGGCCAGCTCGATGTTTTTCTCGCGGGCGGGGTTGGCGGATTTTTCGGAGGGGGCGACGCGGGAGTCGGACTTGGATTTATCGGCTTTGGACATGGGTGACGGATATTGGGTGAAGTTCCATCATAGCGCAGAGGTATGACAGCGGTATGTCAGGAGACATTTACCCGGGGCGCAGCACGGGCAAGGACGGAGTGAGAAAAAAGCACCTAAACTCAGGCGGTCGGCGCGGGCGGGCGGTTGAAGCCGAAGGCGAAGTACACCGCCAGCGCGAGGCAGACGAGGCTGACCGCGTAGTTCCACTTGAGTTTCTCACCCAGCACCACCCACGCGAAGCCCACAAACACGCCGAGCGTGATGACCTCCTGGATGATCTTCAGTTCGTAGCCGGTGAATTTGCCGTAACCATACCGGTTGGCCGGCACCATCAGGCAGTATTCGAAGAAGGCGATGCCCCAGGAGAGCAGGATCGTGGCCCAGAGCGGCTTGTCGTGGAAATACTTCAGGTGACCGTACCAGGCGAAGGTCATGAAGAGGTTGGAGAGGCAGAGTAGCAAAATGGTGGACATGGCGGGGAGCTAGAATCCCAAACGCCAAAAGCCAAATCACAAACAGGAGGACCCGTTGGGAAAAACGCGTTTCACAATTCGCCGGTTCCGGCCGGCTTTGTCTGGCTTCGGGACGGTGGTCCTGGGACTTTGCGCCGGCTGCCGCCGCTATGATTCCGTCAACGCATACACGGCGAAGGAGGCGAGCCAGTGCGCGCGGTTGAAATCGGTCACGTCGATCATCGGCAGCGCAGCTTCCAGGTGGCGGACGGCGGCTTCGCGGGCCCGGTTTTGCCGCGGATCCGATTCCGCCAGGCCGAGGCCGATCCGGCGCCAGCACCAGGCACGGTTCAGGTTCAAACCGATCAGATGCGCGATCTTGGGGTCCGAGGGATTGCTGACCCGCACCGGGGTGAAGAGCTTGAGTGGTTCTCCGGTATGGAGATTCGGCAGGAAGCGGCTCAGCCAGCGGCTGAAATTGTCCGCGGGCAACACCGCGGCCATGACCTCGGCCTCGGTGAGGGCCGGCGAGAGAAAGTCCTCGCCCGAGGGTTCCCAACGGGCGCCATAGTCGATGTCGTGGCCGAACCAGTAGGCCATGCGGCTGGTACAAAAGAGCTTCAACTGCTGGTCGTCGGCGGTCCGGGCGTAGTCGAGGGTGAGTTTGACCGCAAAGGCCGTGTTGTTGTGCACGCCATGCCGCACCGGATGGGTCAGCGCGGGCAGATACGCGAGCAGCCCGGTCCGGACGACGGCCACCAAGGGATCCAGATTGCGGGCCAGGTTGATGTCGTAGCGCAGGAGTTCTTCGGCGAGCTTGAGCAACCACGCCCAGCCGTACGGGCGCTCAAAAAAATTCCGGCCGGGGGCTTCGAAATAGGCCGCCTCCACGAGGATATTCTCACCCGAAAGGTGTTCCCGCAGGACGCGGTCGATCTCGGGGCGTTCCGGCAGGTCGGGAAAGAGCCGCGCCAACCGGGCGAGCATGCAGTGCTGATGGACGCTGGAATGCCAGTCATAGCTGCCGAAAAACGCCGGGTGCAGCTTGCGCGGGGCATGGGCATCCTCCGGGGAGTTGAGCACATGCGTCAGCAGGTGGGGATACTCACGACAGACGTTGTTCAGGCCTTGCCGGGCAAAATCCGAGGCCTGTTGGGCGGAGAGAACGGGAAAGGAGGTCGACACGAGGATCAGTCTTTATGGTGAGGAAAAGAATAAGTTGAAGAAGAAACCCTGCCGCATAAGTTGTGCCGTCCTTAAATTTCCACGCCTTTAATACCATGAACATCAAAGCCTATCTCAAACCGTCCTGTGGTTGGTCCAACGGAGTCCGTGCCATCATGCGCAAGCATGGCCTCGCCTTCGAGGACATCGACATCATCAACAACCGCGCCAACTACGAGGAGATGGTACGCAAGTCCGGTCAGCCCCTGTCGCCCTGCGTCGAGATTGACGGAGTGATGCTGGCCGACATTTCCGGCGAGGAAGTGGAGAACTACATGCTGGCCAATGATCTGATCAAGGCCAACGACGCGAAGGTCGACGTCGCCACCAACGCCGGTTGCTCCGACGAGGAACACGCCCGCCAGCAGGCCAAGCCGGTGCGCTTCTTCTGAGCGGGCGCGGCGCGCCCAGTTATTGGTTGTTTGTGATGAGTTATGGGGTCCGTTCGGTCCGGCCAGATCCCTCTAACCATTGAGCATCATCCCTTGAACGCGCCGCCTCGGTGGCGCTCCCATGCCTTCCAAACCCATTCCCGGTTCCTCCGGTGACGTGCTCACCAGCCTGCCGTCGGCCTACCTGCCGCACGCGGCCACGGGGTTGCTGCACCTGCCGCGCTTCATCGCAAAGTGCAAATATGTGAAGCAACACGGCGCCCTGCCGGCGAGCTACGCCAAGAACTACAAGCGCGGGATGGATCGTTTTCTTTGTCTGCACCTCGGCGTGGATCCGGCGGCGGTCGAAAAGATTGTGCACGAGTCGGCGACCGATGAGGAGATCGACACGCGGCTCAGGGCCCTCTTTCCCGCCGATGTGCGCGCGGCCAAGTGGAACCGGGAGTACGTGCAGAAGGGCATGACCCCGTCTGGCCGCGAGTTTCTCAAGGAAGCGCTCACCAACATGGGTTGTCCCGACCGCACCGAGCAGATCATCAGCGTGACCGACCTCATGGAGTTCGACGAAGGGCGGATCGAATAGCCGGCCGCGCAATGGGGCCGCGTTTTTGCCGCCGAAGATCCTGGCCTCAACGTTTCCCGGTCTCGAAGGGCTGCACGGTCTCGAGCATCGGCCGGGGCTTGCGGGGGAGCCAGCGGGGGACGGACCGCCGGTAGTCTTCGTAGACCGCGCCGAAGCGGTCGCGCAGGACGTTCTCCTCATGCAGCCTCACCAGCAGGTGGAGTGAACACACCACGCACACCCAGTAGACCCCGATGTGCCAGGATCGCAGGAACAGGCCTTCGCCGCCGATGACGGCCGCCAAGGCGAGGTACATCGGGTTGCGCACCCACTTGTAGAGGCCGCGCCAGACCAGTTTCCGGGTGGGGTCGAAAAACAGCGGGGTGCCCCGGCCGCGGGCGGCAAACAGCCACAGCGCGTACGCGTAAACGATGGCGCCGGCCAGGATGGCAGTCGCGCCGATCCATTGCAGTCCGCCCCAATCGGCCGGCCAGTGGGCCCGCCGCTCAAACCATTTCAACGGTATCCAGAAAACAGCAACGCCAGCGGCGATCAGGGAGTAGAGGCAGGAGCGGGTCAGAATCCAAAGCATCGTTTTTCGGTAAGCGTCGGGCGGAGGCGGGGGAAAGCGGTGAGGATCTTCAGGGAACAGTCAGGTTTGTGCGCCTCACGGGGGCGGCTGGGCCGGGGTCACGATATCCGCGCCGAGGGAACCGATGCCGAGGCCGTGGTAGCGCCGCAGCATCTCGATGTTTTCGCGGACGAGGGCGCCCATGCTGGTGCAGCGCAGGTAGCGCTCGGACCGGAAATGCTCCGCGAGCCCTTCGCGCAGGCTGACGACATTTTCCTCCGGCGCGATCGGATCCTTCTCCATCACGTCGAGCAGCGAACTGAGCCGGACGGAGGCCACCTCGGCGCGGGCCAGAATCAGGGACTGCTCCTCGCGCTGGTACTGGAGGGCGGTCTCCTTGTGCAGGTGTTTCACGCAGAACTGCGCGAGCGGGGTGTTTTCCTTGAAGAACTGCGGCAGGTAGAAATTTTTCCGCCCGTGGTAGGACTGCTGGTCAAAGTCCATGGCCCGGATGCGCACCTGCCAGCCTTCGAAGTCGGGGGTGAGCACGACGACGTAGTTGTAGCTGCGCATGTCGCCGAGCAGGCGGACGAAGCAACGCTCGTTGAACTTCACCAGCTCCTTGGCGATGCGGATGGGCTTGATCTCGGGGCTCTCCAGCCAGCGCTCGCTGAAGATATCGCCCGGCACGCCGGCGATGTGTTCCTCGATGAGGGTGTTGCCGTGGGTGAGAAAATTGAGGCGGTTGGGGGAGAGCAGATGCTCCAGCTCGAGCCCGTAGATGCGGGAGGCATCGGCCTTCTTGATGTAGAAGTAGTCGGGATTGTCGTTGAAGGCGTTCACGATCCGGATCCGGAACGGCATGGAGTTGCCGAAGGTGCAGAAATCCACGCGGTCGATGTACAGATGCTGCATCACCGAGAAATCGCCGTCCACCCGCAGCAGCGCGTAGATGCGCTTGAGGTCCTCGTTGAGCGCGGGGATGTCCTCGGCGCGATAGGCGACGGAGTCCCAGAGCGTGGGACGACCCTTCTGGTCCATGATCGGCACCGCCTCGTGAAAATGCCGCAAGCGCTCGTAGGTGACAGGCAGGTCGCGTTCGCGCCGGAACTTCTTCAGGTAGGCGCGCAACTCCGGGCCGATCGGGTAACTCGGCTTCTTGCGGGTGCGCTCAACCGCGTTGGGGGCGGGTTCGTCCATGCCGGGAAGAAAATCGGACCCACGGCGGGGAGGCAATGCGCGAGTCCGTTGCGCGAGATGTTGCCAACGGGTGCGGGCTGGTTTGCATCGGGGGCCGATGTCCTCTGCCGAACCTTCCAGCCGCCGTGCCGTCCGCCTGGCCTGGGTGCTGCGCGGCCTGCTGGTGGCGGTCTTTCTCTGCCTCGTCGGCCGGTATTGGCATCCCTACTTTGGATTCACCCAGCTGCTGCAGTTCGATGAATCGGCCGAGGCGGTGATGCTGCCGTCGTTGCGGGACGGCCCGATCTACGTCTATCGCGACACCGGTGGCTACGACGGTCTCTATTATGCGCAGATGGCGGCCAGTCCGGGCTTGCAGGATCCGGGTCTGCGGGAAGCGATCGACAGTCTCGGCTATCGTGGCCGGCGCATGCTCCTCAGCTGGGTGGCGTGGTTGGTGGGCGGGGGTGATCCGATGACGGCGGCGCGGGCCTATGCCGGTCTGAACATCGTGGCGTGGCTCGGCCTCGCCGCGCTGTTGTGGCGATTGTTGCCCACGACGGACTGGCGGGGCACGGTGGCGTGGGGCGGTATCCTTTTTTCCGCCGGTGCGCTGCACAGCGTGCGCCTCTCGCTCACTGATCTGTCGGCATTGGCCCTGATCACGGCCTCGGGCCTGTTGCTGGCGCGGCAGCAGGCGAACAAGGCGACCGGCCTGCTGGCCGTGGCGACGCTGGCGCGGGAAACGGTGCTGCTCGCCGCGGTGGCCCTCTTGCCCGCGTCGCTGCGCGACTGGCGTGCGTGGTTGCGCGCCGGCGTGCGCGGGTTGCTCGTGGCGCTGCCTCTGGCGGCATGGCTGGTGTACCTGCGGCTCTGCGTGGGTTGGCCCGAACCGGGCCTGAGCAACTTCACGCTGCCGGTTTCCGGCCTCGTGGAGAAGTGGTGCGAAACCCTCGTCGCGCTCGAGCTGGAGCCCAACGGGGCGCTCGCCGTCACCACGCTGCTGTCCTTGGTGGCCCTGACGGTGCAGTTCCTCTATCTGGTGATCCGGCCGCAGTGGCGCGATCTCTGGTGGCGCACGGGCATCGTCTATGTCGGCCTGATGTTGTGTCTCGGCACGGCGGTGTGGGAGGGCTTCCCCGGGGCCGCCACCCGGGTGCTGCTGCCGATGTCGCTCGCGTTCAATGTCCTCGCGGTGCGCTCGCGGGCAGGCGCATTCTGGCTGTTGCTCGGCAATCTCTCGGTGTTCAACGGGGTGCAGGCCATGTGGAATGTTCCGGGCTCAGACCCCCACGAGCTGATGTCCCGCTGGTCCTGGCACCGTGTCATGCGCTTGGAAACCGATTCGCGCTGGGCGGTGGCCGAATGGAACAGCGACCATCGCTGGTCCTGGTGTCCGCAGGATGGACGGCTCACCCTGCAGGTCTGGCCGCATTCCGCACCCATGCGTATCCAGCTTTCGGTCCGCGGCATCAAGCCGCGTCCCTTCGAGGTCCGCCACGAGGGAAAAATCCTGTGGCAGGGACAGATTGGGGATCGGCCCCAGTGGATCGAGCTCCCCCTCCTGCCGGTGCCGCCGAAAGGGCTGGTGCTCGACCTGCACAGTTCCATGGAGCCAGAAATGGAAAACAATGGTCCGTATTCCCGCGCGCTGGGCTTCGCGTGCTTCGGGGTGCGCGTGGTGGAGTAGGTCCGCCTCTGGCTGGTGCTTGGAGGGCGGAAGCCAACCGCCATCCCGGCTTCAGGTTGCGGGGCTAGCCGGCCAGCAACCGTTCGCATAGCGCCAGCAGCCGCGCGCGCAGGGGCTGGCTGCGCTCGGCAAAGGCCCGCTGGTGACGTTCGTACTCGGCCCGTCCTTCCGGGGTTTCGATCGCAATGGGCGGATAGCCCAGGGCGCGCAGGTCGTATGGACTCGCCCGCATGTCCATTTCCCGGATGTCGCGGGCAAAGGCGAAGCAGTCGGCGGTGAGCTCGGCCGGCGTGAACGGCGCGAGTTTGAACGCCCACTTGTAGAGATCCATGTTCGCATGCAGGCAGCCGCGTTGCTCAAAATCCGTCACCGTGGTGCGCTCCGGTTGCAGGCGATTCAGCGGACGCGCCGGCGCGGTGAAAAAGCGGAAGGCGTCGAAGTGCGAGCAGCGGATCGGTTGCGCCTCGACGATGCGCGCCAGCTCGTCAGGCGGGAAACGCAGCGGCCAGGCGTTGTGGCGCACCTCGTCGGGGGTCTGCCGGTAAACCATCGCCCACTCGTGCAGGCCGAAGCAGGCAAAGGCCGGCGGTCGATCAGCCGTGGCGCGCAACAGGCCGCGCAGCCACAGCAGCGTGTCACGGCGTTTCGGCTCAAAGGCGGCGGGATTCAAGGCAACGCCCTCGTCGCGCGCATGGTATTCGGGCCAGCGCAGAAACTCCTGCGCGCTGGCTCCGAGCAACACCACATCCGGACCCGGGTGCCAGCGGCGCAGCCAGCTCGCGCGGAAGCGGTAGTACTCGAACAAAAAGTCCTCCACGGGGTGTTTCTCGCCGCGGGCGCGTCGCGCCTGATGGGGATCGGTCCAGACCCGCACGCGCGCTTCGTGGGCGGCCTGGCGGGCCTGCCACTCGGCTTCCGGCAGAACGAGCGTCGGGGGTTCGGCGATCATCAGGGCCAGACGATGACCGCGGTGCCGGCGATGATGAGGGAACAGCCGAGCGCGGTCTTGAGGGTGAGTGATTCGCCAAGGAACAGCGCGGCGAGGATGATTGTCAGGGCGAGGCTGGATTTGTCCACCGCGCTGACGAGCGACGCCGTGCCGGCCTGCAGCGCCTTGAAATAAAACAGCCACGACGCCCCGGTGGCGAAGCCGGAAAGCACGAGGAAGGTCAGCGACAGGCGCGGAATCGCCGCGACGGCGGAGAGGTTGCCCTGCACCGCGACCACCACCCAGGCGAGGATGAGAATCACGACCGTGCGCACGGCCGTGGCCACGTTGGAATCAACACCCTTCACGCCGATTTTGGCGAGAATGGCGGTGAGGGCGGCAAAGGCCGCCGAGAGGAGAGCATAGGTCCACCACATGGCGGAAGGCTACGAACCAAGGATCAAGTAACAAGTGGCAAGAAGGGTGGGGTGGGTCGCTCGCGACGAGGACCGCGAATACCCCTATCCCTTCGCCAGCAACCGGCGGACGCCTTCGATGGGGGACTCCGTGATGAAGTTCAGATTCACCGGCCACCGGAGTTTTCCCGCGAGCGAACGCAGTGCGAAGGCGGCGGGGACGGAATTGAGGATGCGGCCGCTCACGCCGCAGGGCAGGGGGCCGGACGGGCCCGTCGCCGACCCGGTGGGAAACAACCGGTGGATGACCTGATCGGCCAGACGGGCGAGGTCGGTGACGGAATCGGCGACGACCTGTTGGGCGGCACCACAGTCGTGCTCGGCGAGCTCCAGCACCTTCGGGGCGAATCCGGCAATCGCGGCGTTGGCGCCGGCGTCGTTGTAGAAATAGCGGGAGTTGGCGGCGTAGTCCGTGAAGCCGGTGTGAGCGCAGAGGGCGGCGACGAGCGGCGACGATGCGGTCGAATCTCCCTCCCGTCGCGCCTGCAGTTCCATGAGGGCATGGGCGATGGCGCGGCGACCGAGGTCGAAGCCGCTGCCGGCGTCACCCAGCTTCCAGCCCAGCCCGCCGGCGTAGTGCACGGTCCCATCGGGCGCGCGCGCCGCGACGAAGGAGCCGGTGCCGGCGTGCAACACGAGGCCGGGCCGTCCGCCCGTGGCCAGTTCAAGCACGGGTAGGGAATCCGGACCGGTTAGCACCGTGCCGTATCCGGTCAGCGCGCCGGCGACCTCCTTCCAGAAGAGCGGAGAGCCGGCCATGCACAGCAGCGTGCTTTGCACGTTACCAGCAGGCAGCGGGGAGCGAAGAGCCTGCAGTGCTTCCAACAAAACGGTCTTCGCTTTCTCCGGACCGCACTGGCTGGGATTGCAACCGGGCGCAAGCTGGCGGTTGACGATCAACCCGGCGGCATCGACGAGAATCAGCTCCGTCTTGGTCCCGCCGCCATCCACGCCGATCTTGAAGGAGGGAATCGTGAAATCGGGCATGGGAAATTGAAAATCCAAGATTGAGAAACGCGGCTTTGTGCGGGGGATCGAAAGGTCAGGTTTTCGATGCCCGATTTTCAGTTTTCAAGATGCAGCCTTGTTCACGCCAGCTGGCGGCTGAGGCGGCCCTTGTATTTGGCGCCGAGGCTGCGGTTAAAGGCGATGGCGTCGGGCATGTTCTGGCTGCGGAGGATGGGCAGGTGATGGTTGCCGGCCTTCAGCCAGTCGATCGTCTCCAACATGAGCAGATTGAGCAGCGTGGCGCCGATCAGCGTCGAGGTGGGGCCGGCCTTGATGCCTTCGACCACGGGAGCGATGGCGTCGCCGGGCAGGCCGAGGTTGTCGAGGGTGTAGTCGGCAATCTCGTGGAGCTTCTTGCCGTCGGGGTGGACGGTGGCGGCGATCTTTGCCATGTCGACGCTCGTGAGGGCCACGACGTTCATGCCCTTCTGTTTCGCATAGAGCGCGACCTCGATGGGCGAGGAGTTCTTACCGGAATTGGAAATGACAATGATTGTCTCGCCGGCGAGCAGGCCATGGGCGCGGTCATAGCGTTCGGCGAGCTTCGTGCCGTAGCCGACGAGGTTTTCGATGAAACCGCCGGTGGGATCGGCAATGCCGCTGACGCAGACGAGGCCGCCGGCGCGGCCGATGATCTCGCGGCCGATGACATCGCTGTGGCCGCTGCCGAAGACGTGGATCACGCCGCCGCCGGCGACGGACGGGCCCATGATCGTGGCGAGTTTCTTCAGCGTCGGGCTGTTCACCTCGCGGGCGCGGGCCAGCAAGGCGGTGGCGGTGGCGTAATACGTGTCGGCGATGGAGGCCATGGGATCAGTGGGAGAAGGAGAAGCCGACCGACCCAAACACATCGCGGCGGGGTTGGCCGTAATAATCTTTGGTGCGGTAGTTCTGGGTGTAGGCGAGTTGGAACTCGGGCCAGTGCAGGACGAACCCGAGGCTGAAGTCCGCGACCACGGGTCGTTTGGGCACCGAGGGGCTGTCGCGCCAGGTGTTGCCGTCCAGAAAGATGTCCCGGGCCACGGCCCGCACCTCGCCGCTGGCGTAGGTGTAGAAGGAAAACCGGTCGGGGGATCCGTCATTGGCCATGTTGCCGCCGCCGGGGCGGATCAGGTCGGCGCCAAAGTCCGCCGGCAGCCGCCACCCGAGGCGCACCACCGCACCGCCGGCCGCATGCACGCCCACGTTGCCGACGGAAACCCGGTGACGGAGCATCAGGTCAATCCCGAGCCGGGAATCCTGGCCGGACATGAACTGCCAGGTGCGGTACCGGCGTTCCCACGTGAGCTGCAACCCGGGTTCATTGTGCAACTGGTGGGCCCAGCCCTCGGCGTGCGGCACGTTGATCACGTCATGCCAGGCGTTTTGAATTTCCTGACCAAAGGACGCCGGGCCGATCATGCCGATCGACAGCTCCACGACCCGCAGCTGGTCTTTCAACTGGGCATGCAGGAGGATCGAACCGTACAACCAGCCGGCGTAGGGCCGGTCATTGGGCTGCAGGTCGGGTGTGTCGGTGTCGACGGGCGTGTAGATGTTCTGGCCGAGCGCGAAACCGACCTTGTAGTGCCAGTCGACATGCTCGGGGTCCATCCAGGGGATGAACTTGGCGGCGGTCTGCACGAAAGGGCGGGATTGGTTGAGATCGGTCTCGCCGAGCCAGGTGGCCTTGAAGCCGTTGGTGTAGTGCCGGTCGGTGCCGGCGAAATACTTGTCGTTCTCGCTGACGACGCTGAACGAACTGTGCCGGATGTTGAACGGGACCAGCGGGTCATCCGCCGCGCCGAGCATGACGGTGCCGAGCAGCAATGCCAGAAGCGCTCTCATGCTCAGGCGGATTCCCAGCGGCCGTAGATGCCGCAGGGAAGGATCTTGCCGTCGCGTTGAATGGGCAGGCCGACCTCGCCGCCGTGGATGCGGCCGCCGGCGTCGTGGAGCAGGCCGTCAAGGAGGTTGATGACCACGGAGGGGGAAAGGCGGGCGGTGTAGGCGTTGATGAGAAAGAAAAGCGGCCGGTCGCTCAGGACCTGTTTGCACTCGTTGAGGAGGTTCCAGAGATGATCCTCCAGTTTCCACATCTCGCCGGTGCTCCCGCGGCCGTAGGTCGGCGGATCCATGATGATAGCGTCGTACTTGCGCCCGCGCTTGATCTCGCGGCGCACGAATTTCATGCAGTCGTCGGTGATGTAGCGGATGGGCGCCTCGGCGAGGCCGGAGAGCCCGGCGTTTTCGCGGCACCATTTGACCATGCCCTCGGCAGCGTCCACGTGGCAGACGCTGGCGCCGGCCTGGGCGGCGGCGACGGAGGCGGCGCCGGTGTAGCCGAAGAGATTGAGCACGCTGACCTCGCGACCGGCGGCGCGGGCCGCCTTGATCTTGGCGGTGAACCAGTCCCAGTTGACCGCCTGCTCGGGGAAGAGGCCGGTGTGCTTGAAGCTCGTGGGATGGATCTTGAAGGTGAGGGCGCCGTAGCGGACGGTCCAGTGCTCGGGGATTTTCTGACGGTATTCCCATTTGCCGCCGCCGGTTTCACTGCGGTGGTAGAAGCCGTCCCAACCGCTCCAAGTCGGGCCGCCCGTCTTTGGCCAGATGATCTGCGGATCGGGGCGCACAAGATTGTAGGGGCCCCATTGCTCCTGCTTCATGCCGTCGCCGCAGTCGAGCAGGCGGTAGTCCTGCCAGCGGTCGGCGACGATGAGTCCGGGGCGATCAATGGTCATGGGACTAGGATTTGCCGATGAATACGGCCGATGAACATGAAAAAATGGAATGCCGGGCCGGGTTGGCGGCTCCCACCGGCATGCGCGTCCGCCTGATCGCCTTGTCTTTGGTTTCCATGTCGACGGCCTGGGGTCTGCCGGGACCGTTTGTCAGCGGTCCGGCGCAGGTGCCCCTGGTTGAGTTGTACACCTCGGAGGGCTGCAGCAGCTGCCCGCCGGCCGAGGCCTGGCTGAACCGGTTGCAGGCTGAGCCGGGACTTTGGCGTGATTTCGTGCCGGTGTCCTTCCACGTGAACTATTGGGACCGGCTGGGCTGGCCCGACCGGTTTGCCAGCCGGGCGTTCACCGAGCGGCAATATGCCTATGCGGAGGACTGGGGGGTGCGCACGGTTTATACCCCTGGCTTCGTGCTCAATGGCCAGGACTGGCGTGAAAAATCCCGGCGCACCCTGCCGGCGCCGGGCAAGGACACCGGAACGCTCACGGTCGCCGTTAACGCTGGGAAAGTGCAGGCGAGTTGGCAGCCCGTGGCGGAAGACGGCCAGGTTTACGAGGTCCATGCCGCGTTTTTGGGAGGCGGGTTCGTCTCCAAGGTGAAGGCCGGCGAGAACCGTGGCGAAACCCTCGTGCATGAATTCGTGGCGCTCAGCCTCGTCCGGCACGTCGTCGTCGACGGCCAATGCGAATTTCCCCTGGCCGCCGTCACCATGGACGGCATGACCAGGCAGGCGCTCGCCGTGTGGGTGACCCGCCGGGGTGAGACGGAGCCCGTGCAGGCGACGGGAGGCTGGCTGGCGAGCGAGCGGCTGTGATCGGCGGACCGATCACGAGGATCCGGGCGGCGTCAGCTGGGTCTCGATTGCCCGCATCGTCGCGAGAAACTCCCTCTCGATATCCACTTCATATAGCCGGGCCAGGACGAGGACGCTCCAGAGGCAGTCGCTCAATTCGTGGGCGAGCTTGGGGTCGGCGTCGGGCAGCGGGCGGAGATCGGCCTTGGCCATGACGATTTTCATGAGATCGCCGACGTCGCCGACGAATCCCTGCATCACCTCCTCGCGGGTCCAGGGCCGCCGTCCCTGCGCGCGGGCCCGGGCGGAAAAGAGTTCGTTGACCTGGAGGGCGCGGGCGGTGAGTTGGGATAATTCCATGCCGGTGGCTTATCACGCCGGTTGAAATATTCACGGACGGAATGTCCAGGGTCGCCTTTGTCGATTGACCGGTAATAACTCAGGCACCGCGTATGCATACCCCTACTCGCCGGACCTTCCTGAGAACTGTTTCCTTGGCCACCGTCGCGACGGTCTGGACCGCCCGATCCTGGGGCCGCGTCATGGGCGCCAACGGCGATGTGCGGGTGGCCGTGGTCGGGCTCAATGGCCGCGGGCGCACGCATCTCACGAGCCTGCGCGCCGTGCCCGGAGTGCGCATCGCCGCGATCTGCGACGTCGACACCGCGGTGCTCGACCGGGTGGCGGCTGCGCTGGCCAAGGACGGTCTGCATCCGGAGAAATTCACGGATGTGCGACAGCTGCTGGCTTCCCCCGACATTGATGCCATCACCGTTGCCACCCCGAACCACTGGCACTCGCTGATGGGCATCTGGGCCTGTCAGGCGGGCAAGGACGTCTTTGTCGAGAAACCCGTTTCCCACAACATCTGGGAGGGACGCCAACTCGTGGCGGCCGCCGCAAAATACCACCGCGTGGTCCAGGCGGGGGTGCAGGTGCGCTCCGGCGAGGGACTGCAGGAAGCGGTGGCGTGGATCCGCTCCGGCCAGCTCGGCAAGATCACCGCCGCGCGCGGGCTTTGCTACAAGCGGCGCCAGAGCATCGGCCTCACCCGCGGTCCGCAGCCGGTGCCCGCCACCGTCGACTATGATCTTTGGACGGGCCCCGCCGCACTCACGCCGCCCCGCCGCGGCCGGTTTCACTACGACTGGCATTGGTTCAACGCTTACGGCAACGGGGACATTGGCAACCAGGGCATCCATCAGATGGACGTGGCCCGCTGGTTTCTCGGCGAGGCCGGGTTGCCGCGCCACACCCTCAGCATCGGCGGCCGGCTGGGTTATGAGGATGACGGCGAGACGCCGAACACGCAGGTCGTGATCCATGATTACGCGACGGCGCCGCTGATCTTCGAGGTGCGCGGTCTGCCGGCGAAGAAAGACCCCAACGAAGGCGTTCCCGGTGCTGTCGGCGCCGAAGCGGCCGCCGCGCTCGCGGCCTCGATGGACGAATACCGCGGCGTCAAGATCGGCAACGTCATCGACTGCGAGGGCGGGCGCCTCGTGACTGGCAGCTACTTCGAAGCCACCGCCTTCGACCGGGCGGGGCGGGTCGTGCGCGAGTTCAAGGGCGAGGACCGTCTCATGCAGAATTTCATCGAGGTGGTGCGGAGCCGGCAGACGGAAAAATTGTACGGCCAGATCGAGCAGGGGCATATCTCCAGCGCGCTCGGGCATCTCGGCGGAATCTCACACGAGCTCGGCAAGGCGGCCTCGGCCGCGGAAACCCGGGAGCGGATCAAGGGCGATGCCGCGCTGACCGAGGCTTATGGGCGGATGGCGGAACACCTCGCCGCCAATCAGGTGGACCTGGATCGCACGCCCACGGTGCTGGGGGCGCCTCTCACGATCGATGCCACCGGGGAGCGGTGCATCGGCGAGGGGGCGGCCGCGGCCAACGCGCTGTTCCGGGCGGCGGATCGCGCGCCCTACGCCATACCGGCCCTGGCCTGATCAGGTGCCGTACAGGCGGTCGCCGAAATCACCGAGGCCGGGCAGGATGTATTTGTTGGTGTTGAGCACGCGATCAATCGCGCCGGCGTAGATGGCCACGTTGGGGTGGGCCTTCTGCAATTTCGCAACGCCCTCCGGTGCGGCGACGATGCAGACGAAGACAATTTCCTTACCACCGGCGGACTTGATCACATCGATGGCCTGCACGGCCGAGCCGCCGGTCGCGAGCATCGGGTCCACCACGACCACCCGCCGGCCCTCCAGCGGTGGCAGCTTGCAGTAGTAGCTGCGCGCGACCGCCGTGGCATGGTCGCGCTCGAGCCCGACGTAACCGATGGAGACATCGGGAAAGATATCCTGAAACGGCTGCACCATGCCCAGACCGGCGCGCAGGATCGGCACGATGGCGAGCGGCCGGGCCAGCACGAGGCCGGTCATCGGTTCCATCGGCGTCACGATCCGCTTCTTCTTCGTCGCCAGATCGGCGGTCGCCTCGAGCGCCAGCAAGAGCGCGATCTGGTAGCTGAGCGTGCGGAACAGGGCCGGCTTCGTGGTCTTGTCGCGCAAATGGGTCAACACGTGGGCGCCGAGCGGATGGGAGAGGACATGGAGCGACATGGGAGGCGCCTTCGGCGCAGTGAAAGGATGAGAGTTATTTGTTGGGTGGTTTGCGACTCAATATCTCGGGACTCCTCGCCCTTTGCCGGATCGAGGGAGCTACGGCTGCAACACGAGCGTGTGTTGGGTGGGACCGGGCAGCAGCGGTGTGGGCTCGCCCTTCACCCAGGCTTCATGGCCCGCGCGGTAGTAGGGAGACAGCGGGTGTCCGCTTTGTCCGCCCGGCATGTGGAAGAGGCCTTCGTCTTCCCGGCCGGGGGAGACCACCAGGCGTTCGCTGGCGCCGGCATTGGCCGACTGGATGCGCGGCATGTCACTGCCACCGGGCAAGGGCTGCGCGGGCATGTCGATCAAACTGGCGAGCATGCGGGGCAGGAAACGGCTGAAGGGATGCTGCATCCGGAGGGTGTTCTCCCGGCCGTTGGTCAGTCGCGCGGGGGCGAGTCCGGCGCGATCGGCATTCGCGACCACATCATCGGCGGCCGCGAGCAACAAGGATTCCCAGCTGGTGTGGGCGGGGTTGAGCAGGCGGACCGGTTGCTCCTGGACCAATTGCCAGAGGGCATCCTCGGATTGGAAATTGCCGGAATAGAACCCGGGGTAAACGGCGGCGGCCTGCTCGAAAAACGGAGCGAAGACGCGGGCCTCCACGTGTTGGTGCCACAGTTTAACCAGGCGATAGGCCGCTGAGTCCGCGCTGGCGTGTCCGGACCAAGCCGCGACGGCGGTGCGCAGCTCGAGCCGGCTTTTCTTTTTTGCGACGGCCTCGTCGGTCAGGGTCTTGAGGAGCAGCTTCTGCCAACGGTCGAGGAATACCGTGCGGTCATCCAGCTGGATGGCGAGCAGGTCGGCCGGGGTGATCTTTTTGCCAGAGTCGACCAGCTGGCGGAGATCGTCCCGGATGATCTGGGCGCGGGCACCGTTGTAGTAGCCACCGTCACCCAATTTCGCGTAGGCCTCGCCGCTGACGGTGCGCTGGTTGGCCGTCCACAAAAAGCCGTCGGCGGGATTGACGATGGCGGGCACCTCGTCGTCGGCCAGCCAGCCATCCCAGCGCCGGTCGCCGTAGGCCCACGACACGGGATAGCGGCCTTCGTGTCCGAAGCGGCGCGGGATTCGTCCGGTCAGCGTCCAGCCAATCGCCCCGGTGCGGTCCGCCACCAGGAGATTCTGGTTGGGCATGCCGGCGCGGTGGCCGATCGCGAGCGCGCCGGCGACGTTTGTGGCGGTCTCGAGTTCCATCGGAACGGTATCGGTGGCCTCGGGATCATGGGCATTCCAGCGGAGAACCAGATAGTGTCCGTCCCCGGAGGTGCCGACAATCGGTCCCCACTCGGTCCAGCGCGCGACAAAAGTCACCGGCTCTTCGCCGCGCACGGCGATCGTCTCGGTGCGGTCGATGATTTCCCGGTAGCCTTGGGCGGTGCGGTAGAAGGCGCGGGCCGTGTTCTCCGTCTCCAGGGTCACGACGTCCGTGGTGTCGATGTAGGAATTGGTGTAACCCCAGGCGATCTGGCCGTTGCTGCCGCTGACAATGAAAGGCATGCCCGGCAGGGTGACTCCCACGAGCCGGTGGGCGGTGCCGCGGTCGTCGGTCCAGACCAGCATGGCGCGATACCAGACGTTGGGCACGTTGAGTCCGAGGTGCATGTCGCTGGCGAGCATCGCGCCGCCGCCCGCGGTATGGGCACCCGAAACGGCGAAATTGTTGGAACCGACAGGGAGGCGCGCGGGCCGCAGCGGGAAGGCGACGGTGGTTTTTTCCTCGGGCGCGCGCAGGCGGAGCGGAGGCAGCGGCGGGACGGGCAAAGTGCCGCCGTCGAGGGCGGCATCCCAGGAGGTGCCGCGCGGAGCAAAGAAATTGGCTCCCGCCGTCCCGATGGTCTCGCGCAGCGCATCGAGGTTTCTCTCGTGGTGCCCGGTGGAATCTTGCAGGTCAAACCACATGGCGTAGACGGCGAGGAAGCAGTCCTCCGGCTGCCAGGGGCGGGGGTGGCTGCGGAGCGCGAGGTATTCCCAGGGTGAGGTGGGCAGGGCGGTGAGCCCGGCGTTGATACCCTCGGTGTACGCGATCAGGAGGGCGCGGCGCTCCGGCGTGAGACGCGCCAGGGCCTGCTCGGCAATCCGCCGAAAACCGTGCAGCCGGCGGGACCGGTCGAAGGGCACTGCGGCCGGGCCGAACAGTTCCGCCACCTCGCCCGCACCGCTGCGGCGGAGCAGGTCCATCTGGAAGAAACGATCCTGGGCGTGGAGGAAACCGGTGGCGCGGGCGACGTCGATCCGCGAGGCGCCCGTGACCGTGGGCACGCCGAGCGCGTCCCGCGTGATCTGCACCGGTGCGGCGAGCCCCGCGACGGTCAGTTTGCCGTCGAGGGCAGGGAGACTCGCGTGCAGGCGCCACCAGCACCAGCCCGCGAAGAGCAACGCCAGCACCAGCAGGACGCTGAGGACGGAGACCAGCAGCTGCAGACGTTTCCAGAGCGCGTCACCCATGGGATATCAAACCTTGGTCCAGGGTTTTTCCGCGGCGGAGGCGCGGCCTTCGTCGTAATCGAGGTAGTCGAACATTGTCAGGACGGGAGCAGATTCGAGGCCGCTTTCCTTGATTCTTTTGGCGAGGGTTTCGCTGCCGGCATCGCGCCAGCCGCGCTTGATCATGAAACCGTTCCAGATCTCACATTCCTCGTCGGTGCGGGCCCCGCCTTTTTCATGGCACCAGGCGAGCAACTGCGCGTCGTCCAGATCGCCGGCGAGGACGCGGGCCTTGAGTTCATCGTAGTTCACCCGGAGGAAATTGCAGCAGCGGCTGTCAAAGCCCTTGCCGAGGTTCGGCGCGTAGTCGGCGGCCGGCAACCGGCCGGCGGCATGGAGGCGGATCTTGTCGATCATGCGACCGAAGTAAACGAGGCGGCTGACCTTGCTGTAGGGACTGCGGAGACCGGGAACGTTGGGCATGCGAAAAGAATCATCAAAACCTGCCGGCTTATCCAGTCGGAACTCGGCCTAGCCTTGGTGCCGGCGGGCCGTCCGTTGCGAATCGCCGGCTTGATCAATCCCGCGCGTAGTAGGCCCAGGTGGCGACGAGGCCGAGAAGGAACGTGGGAAAATTGATCCAGAGCTGGTGGAACGGCACGGCGTAGCGCCCGACCGCCCAGATCACGGCCACGTGTTTCACCGCGATCAGCACCCAGCACAGCAAAATGATCTTCTCGGCCCGCGGATTGGCCGGAACGGGACGCGTCACCTCGACCGACTCGACAAAGTCGTGGTCCTGATGCGCCGGGTCGCGGCTGGAGAAGTAGTTGAGCAGGTTGGCGAACATCCCGGTACAAGCTAACGCGGTTCAGCCAAAAGGAAAGTACGGCGCTCAGGCCAGCACGGTCAGCGCGATGCCGATGACAATGCCGAGGACCGCGGGCAGCTTGGCGGCGCCGCGGGCCTCGTGAAACACCCAGATGCTGCCCGCAAAGGCCACCAAGGTGCTGCCGCGGCGCAGGCTGGAGACGACCGCGACAAGCGCCTCCGGATTGCGCAAAGCGTCAAAGTACACGTAGTCGGCCACCAACAGGGTCAGGGCGATGAAAGGGATGCTCCAGCGCCAGTGAAACTCGTTGCGGGGCCACCACCGGAACCACCAGCCGACGGCCAGCGGCAGCAGCACCACCGGCAGGTAGAGGGTAAACCAGGCCTGGACCGCCGCGGCGCTCAATCCGACCCGGCCGAGCAGGTATTTGTCGTAGAGACCGCTGACCGCCCCGCAGAGCGTGCCGGCGATCATGCAGCCCACCCACTTGTTGCGGTGGAAGTGCACGCCTTCCTGGCGTCCGGCCAGCGACAGGCCGTAAAAGGAACCGAGCGTGATCAAGATGCCGGCATACTCCATCCCGGAAGGCCGTTCGCCCAACACGAGCAAGGCGCCGCCCAAGGTCCAGATCGGTCCCGTCGCCCGGATGGGAGCCGCCAGCGACAGCGGCAGGTGCCTGATCCCGAAATAGGTAAACGCCCACGAGGAGGCGACGATGAATGACTTCAGGAAAACCAGCCCATGTTGCGCCAACGTGAGGGATTCCGGGACAAATGCCGCGGGCACCGCGCCGGGGGCCGCCAGACCGGCGAGCAAAAGGAGCAACCAGACTGCCGCCCCGCAGACCGTACTGAGAAAAAGCACCGGCAGGACGGCATTGTCGCGCAGCGCGTGTTTCTTGCTCAGGTCGTACAAACCGAGAAAGAAGGCGGAAACCAGACTGGCGGCGATCCAAGGCATGGACCGCGAGGTGTGACGCGCCCCGCGCCGGCATGCAAGCCGGGGGGTGGGGATTTATGATTTACGATTTATGATTAATGATTGCCTCGAATACACGGGCGCGGGGAAGCACCGGTCCGTCCGCAGGGCGGCTGGAGGGGTCTCTTTCCTCCTTTTCGGGTTGGTGTCGTGACCAAGCGCGGCCGGTCGGGAGACCGGCCCTCCACTGGCGTCGTTCACCGCGGCCGGATCGATCCAATCATTGATCGTCAATGGCAGCCGTCTTACCGCAGCCGCGCGCATGCCGCGTGTCGCGGGCAGCCGACCAAGTGGTCGTTCACCATGCCGGTGGCCTGCATGTAGGCGTAGCAGATGGTGGTGCCGACGAACTTGAAGCCGCGTTTCTTCAGGTCCTTGCTCAGGGCATCGGACACCTCCGTGCGGACCGGCACCTGTTTCTGGCTCGTCCACCGGTTTTGGACCGGCCGGCCGGACACGAAACCCCAGAGATAGCGGTCAAAGGAGCCGAATTCTTCCTGCACGGCCAGAAAGGCGCGGGCATTGGTCACGGCCGCGGCAACCTTGAGCCGGTTGCGGATGATGCCGGGGTCGGCCAGCAGGCGGGTCTGCTTGCGTTCGTCGTAGCGGGCGATGGCGGCGGGATCGAAATGGCCGTAGGCCTCCCGGTAGTTCTCGCGCCGGCTGAGGATCGTCGCCCAGCTCAAGCCCGCCTGGGCGCCTTCCAGGATGAGCATCTCAAAGAGGTGGCGGTCATCATGCGACGGCACCCCCCATTCGGTGTCGTGGTAGTCATGTTGGAGTTCGGCTTCGGCCCAGGGACAGCGGTTCATGATGGGTGAGGATAACAGGTGAGACTGACAACCCTGTGTCAGCAGGCTTGCCGGCGGCGATCCGTTTGTTCTAAGGTGATCCTCTCTATGGGACGTCAATGGCTCCACGCGAAACGCGCGATCGTCAATCTGAAGAAAGGCCAGGTGGTCGGCAAACTGGTGAAGGAAATCACCGTGGCCGCCAAGCTCGGCGGCGGCGACCCCGCGGGCAACGCCCGGCTGTTCGCCGCGTTGGAAAAAGCCCGGAAGGCCAGCGTCACGCGTGACGTCATCGAGCGCGCCATCGCCAAGGGCGCGGGCACGGGTGGCGACAAGACCAGTCTGGACCATGTCGTCTACGAAGGCTACGCCCCCCACAAGGTGCCGGTGATCGTCGAGTGCTACACCGACAACCAGCAGCGCACGGCGCCGGAGATCCGGGTGCTCTTCAAGAAGGGCGTGCTCGGGGCGGCCGGCAGCAACAAGTTTCTGTTCGACCATGTCGGCCTCGTCGAGGCCCACACCGCCGCGGCGGAGACGGATCTGGAAGGCGCGGCGATCGAGGCCGGCGCCAATGACTTTTCGCCGCTGACCCATGCGGAGAATGACGACATCCCGGAAGGCGCTGCCGGCGCACGCTTCGTCACCGAACGCACCGCCGTGCATGCCGTTTCCAGCTGGCTCAAGGCGAACCAATGGCAGGTGGTCACCGCGGAACTCGGTTACCTCGCCAAACAGTTTCCCGAGCTCGACGACACGGCCCGCGCCGAGGTTGGCGAGTTTTTGCACGAGCTGTCGGAACACGACGACGTGCAGCGCGTGTGGGCCGCGGTAAAGTAAGCGGCAGCGGAGGGTGGTCTGGTCGCGCGAAAGGGAAAGAGGCGCGCGATTTTTGTCATGCTCTATTGGGGAATACGCCACGAAGCGACACCCCCCAGTCGCGACGCGCCATCCGTTCGATGGCGCTCACGTCCGGGCCTTCTTCATCCGGAATCATGCCGCTCAAATCGCAATCGCGCGTTTTGCTCCGGACGGGAAGAAATGAGACGACAGGAGCTACTGTAGCAACGGCGCTTGTTGCCGCCCGCGGGCGTCCACAAGGGACGCCCCTACAAATCAGATCCTTGAGCTGCTTCTATTGAGACTTACATTAACGAGTGACACCGGGCTCAGCCCGCTTGCGCTGGGCCCCAACACACCCCGCCCTGGCGGGAACCCGTTCGACTAAGCTCACGACCGTGGCCCTCTTTCTAGAGGGGATTTCCGGACCAGTGGATTGGGTCCCCTCTAGGAAGAGGGGTGGCGCGAAGCGACGGGGTGTGTCTCTTCATTGCGTAATCCCCAATAGGATTTGAATGGCGGGCTGCCGCTCGTCGGCAGGCCGATCCGCCAGCGAAAACAGGCGCGGCGACCAGCGCCGGCCCTACCCGCAAACACCAAACCAGGTTTTCGTTAGTAGATTACGTCCACTTGCAGCGCTCCCATCTCTTCATCACCGCGGGCGGAAGTATTTTCCATCCGCGCGGTGCATGCAGTGCAGCGATCCGAAACAAGAGGAGCGCCTGCCAACGCGTTCGCGCCTGACGGTGTTATCGCCGGACGCGCATGGCAGCGTTACGACTCACCGCAGATGACTCGCGGTGGCGCATCGTCGATCAACGGGTGCGCGCAACGATCGCTGGAAATAAAAAACCCTGCACCGGTGAAGATGCAGGGTTTTTTAAAAAAACGCCGGTGGGGTAACCAGCGTCGAGAGAAGAACGAAGAGTAACGCGAGCGTTACTTCTTCTTTTTGCCGGCTGCTTTAGCCTTCTTCTTGGCAGGTTTTTTCTTGGCCATGAACAATTTTTAGAACGCATCGCGGCGCGTTGCACGCAAAAAGTTTTCATTCAATCGTTTTTTTTGCGGGTGCGTTTTCATGCGCTTCGCGTGTTTCAACGGTCGGTGAGCGTCGCCAACGCGCGCAAATATTCCGCGGTGCGTCCGAAAAGTTTCTCCAGTTGTTCGCCGCGCAACCGCCAGCGCCAGTTGCCGGACGGCACGCCGGGCGTGTTGAAACGCGCGGAGGAATCGAGCGCGAGGATGTCCTGCAGCGGGACGATCGCGAGTCGCGCGGGGCTCGTGTAGCTCGCGCGGATGAAATCCCACGCGATGTCGTCACCGGAGACGCGCAGGTAGCGGCGCACATGATCACGTTCGTGCTCCGGTGCCTGCCGGTACCAGCCGGCGGTCGTGTCGTTGTCGTGGGTGCCCGGATAAACCACGGCGTTGCGCGGGGCGTTGTGCGGGAGGTAGGAATTCTTCGCGTCACCGCCCCAGGCAAACTGCAGCACGAGCATGCCGGGGAGGCCGGTGTCGGCGCGCAGCTGGTTGACCGAGTCGGTGAGCACCCCGAGGTCCTCCGCGATGATGCGGGCGTCAGGCAGCATGCGGTGGAAGGCGCGGAAGAGATCCAGTCCCGGTCCCGGCACCCATGCGCCCTTTCGGGCATTCTCGGCGGGCAGCGGCACCCGCCAATAGGCATCGAAGCCGCGGAAGTGGTCGATGCGCACGATGTCGCAGAGCTCGAGCGATGACTTAAGGCGCGCGCACCACCAGGCATAGCCGTCGGCCCGATGCGCCTCCCAGGCGTAGAGCGGGTTGCCCCACAGCTGGCCGTCGGCGGAGAAGTAGTCGGGGGGCACGCCCGCCACGGCGACGGAGCGAAGTGTGCGCGGGTCCAGTTCGAACAGGTGCGGCGCCGCCCAGGCATCGGCGGAATCACCGGCCACAAAAATGGGGAGATCGCCGATGATCCCGACGCCGCGCGTCTGCGCGGCCGCACGCAGCTGCGCCCACTGGCCGAAGAACAGGTACTGGCCGAAGCGCCATGCATCAATCTCCGGCGCGAGTTTGGCGAGCAGTGGGGATTTCTGGGCGCGCGCATGATCACGCTCGGCCGTCGGCCACTCCCACCACGGTTTGCCGCCGAAATGGTCCTTCAGGGCCCGAAAGGTGGCATAGTCCTCCAGCCAGTGCGCTTCGCGCCGGCAGAACGCATCGTAATCGCCGTAGGGCAGCTCCGTCCGTTTGCGGCGAAACTCGGCATGGGCGGCCTGCAGCAGACGCGGCTTCAGCCGCGCGAGCGCCTCGAAGTCGACGGCGTCGGCGGAGAGCGTCGCCAACGGCTTCAGTTCGGCCGCCGGAAGCAGTCCGGCCCGCACGAGCGCGGCGAGATCGACCAGATTGGGATTGCCGGCGAAGGCGGAGTAACACTGGTAGGGCGAGTCACCGAAGCCGGTGGGTCCGAGCGGGCAAACCTGCCAGTATTTGATTCCGGCCGCCTGCAGGAAATCGAGAAAGCGGACGGCTTGCTCGTCGAGCACGCCGCAACCCTGGGCACCGGGCAGGGCGGTGGGGTGCAGCAACACGCCGGCGCTGCGGTTCTGGAGCCAGTTGAACAGCGGCGCGGCGGGCGAGGCGGATGGTGAGGGCGGTGAGATTTTTTTTCGCGGAGCAGGCACGATGAAAGCATGCGAGCCTTTGCCGGGAGGGGCGATCTCGATTTATCCGAGAAAACGCCGTTGAAACACGGAGGGCACAGAGAACAAAGAATAGAGATCGATCGTCGCGGTGCGGTCCTCGGCTCACCGGCGAGGGGAATGAACTTGTTGAAGATTATGCCAAGCAGCGACACACGCCGTTCCCTCGCGCCACCTCTCTTGATCCGGATTCATGCAGCCCAGACCGCAAAACGTGCTTATTCTCCGGTCGGGAAGGAACGAGACGACAGGAGGATAATGTAGAAACAAGGGGCGGTGCTTGTCGCCGCCCGCGGGCGTCCACAAAGGACGCCCCTACAGTTCGGATACTTGAGCAGTTTCCTGGGAGTTGAAGCTCCGCGCTGATGGGAAAGGGGTGCGCTTGCGGGGATGGTGATGTGGGAGCGAGCTTGCTCGCGACTCAGGGCGTGGAATGTCGCGAGCAAGCTCGCTCTCACCAACGTGGGGACACGATTCGGCCAGGCCCCGGGGGCCTTTACTGATTTGGGTGCAGCATCCCGTGCATCTTGTGGAGCAGGGCGGCGGGCTTGAAGGGTTTCAGCAAAAACGGATCCTGGGATCGTTCCGTCAGGGATTCGGTGCTGTCCAGGCCGCTCATGAAGAGAATCGGCAGATCGCGCCGCAGGGGACGGACGATCTCGGCAAAGGTGCGGCCGCTTTCCCGGGGCAGGTCGACATCGGTGATGATCAATTTCAGCTGCGCCTTCTTTTTGTGGAACTGGACCAAGGCCTCGTCGACATCGCGCGCGGTGACCACTTCATACCCGTGGTTGAGGAGCACGGTGTTGAGCATGTTGCGGACGCGGGAGTCATCCTCGACCAACAGGATCAACTCACCGGACGCTTGGGGCGGGAAAGGGGTGGTGCTGGATGGACCGGTGGTGGCCGAGAGCGAAGCGCCGGGCGGATTGACCCCGGCGAAGAACGCGCGGCCAGCATGACCGGGCACCGGCAAAAGCAGATTGGCTGCAATAATATCCCGAAACCAAAGATAAAGAAACCCGCCAAGAATGGCCAAAAAGAAGAGGATGGGTGTAGAGGCGAGATCGACCGGCATCTGAATGACCGAAAGCCATGGCTATCCACCTTGGCCCGAGGTTTGGGCAAGCTGTAGCCGGGGTTGCTGCCATGCAACTGCAAATACTGACTACGTACTCTCTATTAGTCCGTATTTATTGGACATCACACCGCGTGGGTTTGTCCGGCCTTCCCGGCGGTGAATCAAAAGCCGGGTGGAGGTAGTCCACCCGGCTGCGTTGAGCCAAAAGCCATGCGATCAGGGACCACCACGAAACGCACTAAAGACACGAAATGAATGACGATTCCCCCAGAATGAACCTGCCTTGTGGTCACCCTTTGATGTCTCCATCTCGCAGCGATCTGGTTCGCTCTGAAGCACTCCTTTCGTGTCTTTCGTGGTGGAGTTCGACTGAACTCGATCCGGCTATGGAACGACGGTCGCGGTTTACTTGGCCTCGCGCACCGTGATGGTGCCGTTCATGGAGGTCAGCTTGATGTCCACGCCGCCGCCATTGAGGGTGCCGATGATGGATTTCCCGCCGAAGTAGGGCATGGGTGGGATAGGCGGGATGGGTGGCATCATGGAATCACCGTCGGCGCTGTTGTTTGCCAAGCGGTGGGCGGTGGCCCGGGCTACTTCCGCGGCGGCGCGGGCCGCATCCTTCATCGCCCGGGCCTGATCCCTTTCAAACTGCGCCATTTCGCGCCCGATGTCGCCTTGCACGGAGCGGTCCTCCGCGCCTGATCCGGCCGCGGCGCGCGTGGCGGATTTGTCTGTGCGCGACTGGAGCACTCCTTCCGGGAAATTTGTCCGGATGGACCCGTTGTGCGTCCGCATGCGGAGGTTGGCCTTGGTGTCGCCGGGCAGGTGCACGTCGATCTCGCCGTTCATGGATGAGAAGGAAACGGGCTTGATGGGCGCGCGCTTGAAACTGGCCTGGATCTCGCCGTTGAGGGTGTTGACCACGGCGGAGCTGACGATGTCACGGAGCACGACCTCGCCGTTCATGCTGTTGATGTCGAGATCGCCCTCGACGCCGTCCACCTCGACGTCGCCGCCGACCTCGGTGCGGAGGATCAGGTTGGTGTTGCGGGGCACCTTGATCTCGAACTCGGTTCCCTGCGAGGCCCAGGCGTTGTCCCCGGCGATGCGGATGACGGCGACGTTGTCCTTCTCGGTCAGCTCGAAGGTCGCGTCATCATCAAGCCGGCGGAAGCCCTCGTGATCGACCTCGGCGCCGCCCTTCTGGTCCAGCGTGGAGGTGACGATGACTTCGTTGCCGTCCGTACCGGTGATGCGGGCGCCTGCCCAGGGCAGGGAGAAGCGCAGGGTGCCGGGCTTGGCGGGGTCGGAGAACTTGACGCGGGCGGTGGAGGTGCCGGTGTCGGGATTGGTATCGGCGGCGCGGCCGGCCGGCAGACCGAGGGCGACCGCGGCGCAGAGCAGCAGCGCGCGGGAAGACAATCGACAGGAGGTGATCATGAGACGAGGGGGCTGGAGGTTTGTTTGTTTTTGAGAGTGTCAGTGGGTGAAGGGGAACGCAGGACGGCCAGGCCGCGGCGGGCGGACTCGCGGACGTTCTTGTCGGCGGATTCGTCGCGGCTGAGCCGTTCGAAGAGGGGCGTGGCGCCGGTCTCGTGGGCGGAGGTCAGCAGTTCGATCATGGCGACCTGGATCAGTGGCGAGGTCTCGCGGGAAAGGTTGGCCAGAATGCCCTGGCGGACGACCGGTTGATCGACGTGCGGCGCGAGGGCCTCGAGGGCGGAGAGACGCACGTTCACCGACGGATCGAGGGCGAGTGCGCCGACGAGGTCGGTGAGCACGCGGCGGTCGGGACTCTTGAGGTCCATGGTGGCGAGCACCGTCTGCAGGCGCTCGCTGGTGGACTTTTGCTGCAGGAGCGAGGCGGCGACGAGGCTGCCCATGTCCTTGATCTGGGATTTCAGCTCGGCGATCTCGACCTTGGCGGAGTCGTCCACGATCGGGGCCGGAACCGGTTTCTGAAGGAAGCGGGCCCCGGCGAAGACGCCCACGGCCAGCAAGGCGAGCGCCCCGGCGAACTGCAGGGCCGGGGTCGAAGGCAGGAGCGCGGCGAAAAAGCGGTCGAGCCGGCTCCGCGCGAGCGCGAAGGGACTGACGCTGTCGGCGTCGCGCTGGTGCGTCTCGAGCATGGCGTAGAACTGCTCGCGAAGGCGCGGGCTGGGCTCCTCGGCGGCCGGCATCGCATCGAGCGCCCGGGTGATTTCCTGCAAGGCGGACCATTCCCGCTGGCAGGTCGGGCAGCTGGCGAGGTGGGCCCGCACCACGGCAGACTCTGCGGCCGGCAAGGTGCCGTCCTGAAGGTCGATGAAGTTGTCCTGGATGCGTTGGCAGTTCATGGGGGAGGGAGGGAGCTGAGAGAATGGAGCGGGGAGCCGGAATTGGGGTCTGGGATTTGGGGTCTGGGGTCTCGGGTCTGGGATCTGGGAGTCTAGCGCGGTGTTTTGGAAAGGTGGGATTTGGCTTTTTGGAATTGGGTCCGGTTACTTGTTACTTGGTCCTTCGCGTTCCGGTCTTTGTAATTTGGCTTTTGGCGTCTGAAATTTGGCCCCGGGTCCTTGTTACTTGAAACTTGGTGCTTTGGTTTTGGTGTTTGGCACATGGCCTTTGGAGTTTGGCCTTTTGCCGCTTGTTCTTTGTCCCTTGGCCTCAGCTACGCCGCGGCCTCCTTCCTTATCTTGAAGTAAACCTCGCGAAGCTCCTTGAGGGCGCGGTGGGCGCGGACTTTCACGGCGCCGACGGAGCAGTCGAGGAGGCGGGCGATTTCCTGGTGATTGAGGTGTTGGAGGCGGGCGAGGACGAGGACCTCGCGGTGTTCGTGGCTGACGCGGGCGAGGGCGCGCCGCATGAGGGCGAGGTCGTCGGCGGTGCCGGCCTGGGCGTCGGGGGCGGGATCCTGGTCGGGGTGTTCGTGAAAATCGACCGGGTCGGCCGGGATGGGGGTGCGGGCGTGCTTGCGGAAGTGGTCGGCGGCGACTTTGCGGGCGAGGTGGTAGATCCAGGCTGAGAATTTGCCTTCGTCGCGGTAGGTGTGTCGGTACTTGAGGATGCGGTAGAACACGATCTGCACGAGGTCCTCACTGGCGGAAGGCTGGTTGGTCAGGCGCACGAAGAAGCCGTAGAGCGGCTTGTGGTAGCGCTCGAAGAGCTCGCCCAGCCGCCGGACCTCGCCCATGCGGACGGCAAGCATGATGTCATGGTCAGAATCGGCGTCCACGTGCGCAGTCAGGTTAGTGGCTGAAGCCGCGGAGGAAACACGGAACTGTGAGGAGCGGGCAAGCAACATGGCGTCGGGTCATGGCGGTGTGCATCAGGGGAAACCGCGCAGGGCCGGTCAGGTTACAGGAAATCGCACCGCACGGACGGTAGGGCGATTTACCCCCACGTTTGGTCATCCTAAGGGCTATCCATGCGTTGGACTCTGTGGGAGCAAGCTTGCTCGCGACATGCCACGCCCTGAATCGCGAGAAAGCTCGCGCCCAGATAACCATTACCGCTGGCGAACGTTTCCCGCCTACACGGGTCTTCCACCACCATGGCACGGCTGAGCGCGGCGAAGGATTCCTTCAAACCGGTTTAACCACCGATTCCACTAATTGGCGGGGATCAAGGCGTTGGACCCGGAAAACGCAGTCGGAAACACGAATTTTGCGAATCTTCACGAATTGAGGTCCTTGTCTGTCGACGTCTCTCCGCTTCGAAAGAATCAATGCATCGGGTCGCGATTTCAGACGGGCCGGCTTCTCTACAAGAAACAGACGAGCAACAGCTCCGCATGGAAGCGGCCGGCGACGAGGAGGGCGTCTTTTTCCCGGCCGTAAACCTCGAAGCCGGCGTTTTCGTAGAGACGGCGGGCGGGGCGGTTCGATTCGACGACCCCGAGCCGGATTTGTTTCAGGCCCCTCATGCGCCGGGCGGTCGCCATGACGCGGGCGATCAACTGCGCGCCGATGCCCTGCTGTCTCACCTTGGGATCGACGTACAGGCCATAGATCGAAGCCTTGTGCCTTTCCTTCTTCTTCGCCTCGCGAATCAGCGTGACGACACCGCTGAGGCGGCCGCCGACAAACGCCCCGAATACCCACCGGTCGGCCGACGGCTCCAGCCGCGCGGCAAATGCCTGCAACGGACGTTTCACCTCCTCGCCATACGAACTGCCAAACGCCGCCGGGCTCTCGCGCAAGCCGCGCAACCGTAGCCGCCGGTAGGCCGTCGCGTCGGCAAGGGAAAGCCGTTTGATGGTCATGATAGGTCAGCGTTAAATGGCATTTTCAGGACTGACGGAATTCTTTTCGCATGTGCCAGCAAAGCCATCGCCACGTTCGCGATGGCCGCCTCGTGATGATCACGGCGGATCGGGTACCCGAGCCAGACGACACCGCCCGCGCAAGCATCGGCGAACCCTGAAACGGAGCGATAATCAGATCGGAACTGCCGAGTACGACCCTGTCGGGCCGAAGCCTCGCGCGAAGGCTGAACTCGGATGCTCAGTGGTGTGGGGGCGGCAGGCCAATTACCGCCGGCTATCAAATTCGGCTGTCCCTTCATTTGGGCGGCTGTGGCTCTCGTGGGTCGTCTGATGAAGAAATGAATCGATAAACCCTCTTCCCGTCGAAATCGAAATGTCCTAGATACTTTCTCGCTTTCGCCGTGCTTGCCGGCAACGGAGCAGAAAACTGAACACCGTCGAGATCCTTCACTTCAAGACGCCCACGGTCATCGGCGACCACGACCCATGCATAGCCTCCGGTGTCTGGAAATATCTCTTTTTTCTCAACTTTCCCGCCGCGCTCGATCTCAAGAAATCGCTTGTACTCCGCCAAGTAAGGATGGGAGTGCTTCAGGCCGACGCGGACGGTAACACCTTCAACCGTCGTCTCGGCAACGTGGTCATAGCTCGCAACGCAGCCAGACAGAGACAACGTAAGAAGTAGGAGGAGAGCCGATTTCATTTTTCGCCGAACGTCAGCAGTTAGCCACGCGCGAAGCGCGTTGTGCTGTGATGATCTGGTTGGGCCATTCTTCGTTACGGGGCATGTCGCCTAGTCTCCATTCGCTAATCCGAGTTTGTGCCTCATTTCTGCCCTCAACCATTCTTTCAGGACTTCGAAGGCAACACCACCAATGGGCTTAAGAATGTTTTCCCGGGCTTTCGTCCAAATGGTATCGTCACGCATGGAATCTAGAAAGTCGTGGCCAGCCCACGTCATCCTTTGCAGGAAATACCTAGCAGGCATACCCTCGGCATCTTTTGTGGTCGAGCCTTCGACAAGTCCGGCCTCGATGAGGAGCGCTGCATGATATGCGATCGTGGCGTGCTCATAGCGTGCTTTCGACTGGGCATCGGCGTGCTGGTCGCCCTCAAGCGCGAGCAATATTTGTCTCACAAGGTCCATGTCACGTTTCATAGTTTGATCGACCAACAGTGTTATTCAGATTCGTGCTAAAGCTTCACTTCTTACAGGCCCGTGAATAGGACGAAAGCACGAGAGAAATGTTGGCTCAAGGAGGAAGAGCTTCCGGGAGCAAGGGCGGACAGCGCTCGAACCATACGACGGGATTCTCGTCGCAGATGCAGGGCATGTTCACTGGCGGCAATATGATTGGTCTAATTCGTGGCAATTGGTGAAATTCGTGTCTCCCCGGTTTGAATATCTCGAAACACGAACCGGCCCGCTGGGACGCGAGCTCTGCAGTCATTGGGTGAGGACTCGGATACTGGAATGGTCCGCCACCCGTTTGGCGGAACTGGGAATGTGCTGGGATCAGTCTTTCGCGGGCTTCGGCAGGTTGGGATAGTTGGGCTCGAGGGCGCGGGCTTGGGCGAAGGCGGCTTCGGCTTCCTTGGTGTGACCGAGGGCGTTGTGAAGGCGTTGGGATGTGTGGGAATGCTGGAAGCCCGTGAAAGAAGGGGTTCCTTTGGCTCAAGGGCTGTCATGCAAAGCAGCCGATAAGTCGACCCGGATGCAGCGCGAGAAACCGTCGTCGTTTCAGTGGAAATGCACGCGGTCGGTTCGAAGCCTTGATATCCGAGCTCGTATCTGGGACGCTCTGCCATCGTCCGCGATCTCGCGGGTTTCCTCACGCTAAATGGCGCCAGGAGATTTTCCAGCGATCAGCCGCTCCGAGGCGCTTCCACGCACCACCAAAAAATATGACCCCTCTCTCCTATCCCGCCGGCTTCACCTGGGGTGTCGCCACGGCCGCATCGCAGATCGAAGGCGCCGCGTTTACCGACGGCAAGAGTCCCTCCGTGTGGGACACGTTCAGCCGGCAACCCGGCAAGGTGCTGAACGGCGACAACCTCGACACGGCGTGCGACCATTACCACCGCTTTGACCAGGATTTCGCGCTGATGCGCAAACTCGGCATCCGTCACTACCGGCTCTCGCTCGCCTGGCCGCGCATTTTGCCCGATGGCGACGGGGCGGTGAACCAGCGGGGCGTGGATTTCTACCACCGGCTCTTCGATGCGATGGCGAAGCATGACATCACGCCGTGGGTCACGATGTATCATTGGGACATGCCGCAGGTGCTGGAGGATCGCGGCGGCTGGCGGGTGCGTGGGAGTGTCGACGCCTTCGCCCGCTACGCCGACACGATCGTGCGGGCCTACGGCGACCGCGTGAAGAACTGGATCACGCTGAACGAGATTTTTTGCTTCACGCGGCTGGGCTACGGCACGGGCCAGAAGGCTCCCGGCCACCGCGAAAGCGAGCAGGTGGTCAACCAGACCTACCACCATGCGCTGCTGGCGCACGGGCAGGGCGTGCGCGCGGTGCGCGAGCACGGCGGCAAGGGCGCCCGGGTCGGCCTGACGGACAATATCATCGTGACCGCGCCGCTTGATTTGCAGCCGGCCAATGTTGCCGCGGCCAAGAAAGCGTTTGTGGAGGAAAACGTCCGCGTGCTGGAGCCGCTTTTCACCGGACGCTATGGCGCCACCTACCGGCGCATCACAGGCGCGGATGCCGCGAAGACGGAGCGGGGCGATCTGGCGCTGATTTCGCAGAAGACGGATTTTCTCGGGCTGAACATCTACACAGGTTTCTTCGTGCGGGCCGGCAAGGGCGGACGTCCCGAAAAGGTTCCGTTTCCCACCAGCTATCCCCGCAGCAACTGCGACTGGCTCTACCTCATGCCGCAGGTGCTTTATTGGGGCCCCAGGCTGGTCACCGATCTCTACGGCAAGCGGCCGATCTACATCACGGAGAACGGCGCGGGTTACGACGAGGACGCGCCGGTGAACGGCGAGCTCCATGATCTCCACCGCCGCGAATACGTGCGCAACTGCCTGACGCAGCTCCGCGAAGCGATGAAGGACGGGGTTCCGGTGAAGGGCTATTTCCTTTGGTCCTTCATGGACAACTACGAGTGGGAGGACGGCTACCAGCGCCGGTTCGGCATCGTGCACAATGATTTCAAGACACAGAAGCGGACGCCGAAATTGAGCGCGCGTTGGTACGCCCAAGTCATCAAGGCCAACGCCTTGGTCTAAAGGCTCCCCGCTGGTCGGTCAGCCGCGCGCCAACGCGAGGTCCGGCGGCGGACGTCACGACAACAGGTCGGCGGCGAGGGCGTGACCGGGATCGCGCCGCCGGACGCTGCGCAACAGGTGTCGCGCGGCCACGCGCTGTCCGAGTCCCCAGCGTGCCTGGGCCTCGAGGAAAAGGGCAGTGGTCTGCTGCCGCGCCGTCAGGTCGTCTTCGAAGAGCAGCATGGTCGGAAGCGAAGTGGCGAAGTAATCGATCTTGGCCGGGGTGCGCGCCAGCTGCCGTGCGTAGGTGAGCAGGCCGCGCAGCAGTCGGGTGGCCTCGGCCTTTCGGCCCAATTCCCGCAGCGCGAGGGCGGAATAGAAGGTCATTTCCGAATAGGGCCGGATGCTCATTTCCTGGAAATCCCCCTTGAACTCCGCCGCATCGGTCCAGTGGCGGCGCGCCGCGGGGAGATCGCCCCCGGCGGCCAGTGCCTGGCCCAGCCAGAAGTGGATGTCGCTCTGGTTGGCCAGCAGGTGCTTGGCCTCACCCAGGTTGGGTGGAGCGGCAAGGGCTGATTGAAAATGGGCGATCGCTGCCGCGGGGCGGTTTTGGTCCAGTTGCCGGCGGCCGAGCAGCAGATGGGTGCGCACGTGCTGGCCGAGCGCCTGGCCCTCGCCTCCTTCCCAAGGCTGGAACTTCCGGCGAGAAACAATCGGCAGGGCCCCGGACGGCGCGCCGGTCTGGTTGTAGAGCGCGCAGAGCTCGACGCTGAGGTCGTCGCGCTGGTCCACGAGCGCCCGGTGCTTCCGGAGTTCGCGGAGGCGGCGCGCCGGCGCCACGTTGAGGCGTTTCCAGAGCTGGTCGCGCTCGAAGAGCAGCCGGGCGTCGTGCGGGTTGGCGCGGAAGGCAGCGTCGTAGGCGCGCAGGGCCCGCGCGGGTTGGCGGGCGATGTTGCAGTAGCCGATGCCCAGGTTGCGCCAGGCGATGGCGTTGGCCGCCTCGCCCTTGGTCGCCCGTTCCCAGAGCGCGATGGCCTCGGGGTGACGGCGCCGATCGTAGTACAGGTTGCCCAGATAAAGCGCCGCGCGGGCATCCTGCGGGTTCGCTTGCAAGGCGTGGCTGAGAATCGTGATCTCCTCCAGGCGGGAGGGAAAGCAATAGTCGGGGCGCGCGCGTGCGGCGGCGGCCAGGTGGCGTTGTGCCGCGGGCTGGCGGCCCAGGCGGTGGCAGAGCCACGCCCGATAATAGTGCAGCAGGGGCGCCGTGCCGAGCGAGGCGTCCGGGAGCTGTCCGCGCCGCAACCGCTCGGGCGGACGGGCGCCGGCCAGCACGTTCAGCGCTTCTTCGTCGAGGCCGGCACGGGCGTAGTCGAGTGCCAGGTCGAGGCGCACCTGTACGTCGCAGGTGAGCGTCTCGGCATTCAGGTCGCGCGCCCACCAGTCGAGCGGGTCGAGTTTCAGCGTGGCGCGCAGCAGCGCGGCCGCTTCGCGCGGGCGGTTGAGACGGCGCAGAACAATGACCTGCAGATTGCGCGCGCGCAGATTGTCCGTGTTGAGCCGCAGGGCCCGCTCCACTTGGTCGAGGGCCGTGGTCCAGTCGCCGCGACTCGCGTCAATCTCGGCGAGGGCGTGGTAACCGGCCGCCTGCCACGCCTGATTCCAAGTCGCCTTGTAGAAGGCGGCGTAGGCGGCGGTGATCAGGTCATCCCTTGTGGGAGCGAGTTCACTGCCGCAGCAATCCGCCTGGAGTCGCAGACAACGGCCGAGCTGATAGTGGGCCTCGCCGTCGTAGGGATTGGGGTTGCGCGAAGTAAGTCGTGCAATGCTGGCGCGCAGATGAGTTTCCGCGGTCGCGAGCTCGCCGCGACGGAGATACCAGCGTCCGAGCGCGAGGTGCGCGCGCGAATCACCGGAATCGCGGCGGAGGGCCTCCAACCAGTAATCGGTCGGGCAGCGCGTGGCGTGGCGGTATTGCTCCAGATGCAGGCCGATGACGAACAACTCGTCGTTGCCGGCCACCTCGGCGGGCGCCGGCGGCTCGGTGGCTGGGGCGGGCGCGTCGACGGCGGGTTTTCCCCGGGGAGAGTAGGTGATGAGTTCGCGACCCTCGGCGGTGGTAACCCGGACGGTCAGCGCGTCGGCGCGGGTGCGCGGCAGCAGAGCCAGTTCGGTGGTGAAAGGCAGATCCGGCGCGAGGGTGCGCGTAAACCGGGCTAGGGTGATGTCGGTTTTCGTCTTGGCCGAGCGGCCGTAGGCGGCGGTGACGGTGACGCTGGCGCCGACGTAACGGCCGGTGACGGCCACGCCGAGCTGCGCGCGTTGGCCGGACACCCTGACGCTGACCGCGGCTGCGAGTGTGGCATGATGAACCGGACCAATTTCCCGAAACGGATACCAATACTGGCTCCAGGACTTGGTTTCCCCTGGTTGCAGGTAGGCAAAGTCAGGCTGGTTGTCCGTGTAGACGCCCGCCATGAGCTCGATGTAGGGCGCGTATTCGCCGCTGGCGTCGGGTTCGGTGAGATTGCGGTCCCAGGCGTAGCCAAACTCATGGTTGCCCCACGTCCACTGCTTCTTGCCGGGAGAAACATGGTGGTTGGCGAAGTGGATGAGGCCGGCGCGTGCCCGATGGTCGTAGCCGCCCGCGAAATTCTCGGCGGAGGCCGTGCACATGTAGGACGTCGGCACGGGAATGTTGGCGTACCAGGAGAGGTCGTTCCGCGCATAATCCGCCGGCGGATACTGCCGCGGCTGCTCGCCGGCCGGTATGCCCTCGCGGGCGCGCTTCGCGTAATCGACGCCGTAGTAGCGACCCTCGCAGAGCGGGTAGGAGCCCGTGGCGCGTTTGGCGTGATCGGCGATGCAGGTGGCGTCGGGCGGGAAAAAGGATTGGTAGTGCTCGTGGACGCGAGTGGCGACGTTGGCCCACCAGAGGAAGGTCTGCACGTCCGTCGTGCGGTTGTAGGCGCGGGCCACGAGCTCGAGGTAGGATTTGCCCGGATGCAGGCGGACGCCGTGCATGCCCTTCATGCGGGCCATCGGATCGTGTTCGCTGAGCCAGACGGTGGCCGAGCCGTCGGGGTGACGCTCGATCGCCGCGTCGGCCGGCATGAAAGTCGAGGGCCGGTGATGTTGGGGCCAGTTGATTTCGATGCCCCCGCTCGCCCAGGGCCCGGCGAGGCCGACCAAGGCCGGTTTAATCACGGGCTGGTGATAGATCGCATCGTAGCCGTTGGTCTTGTCCAGCAACCGATGAATGCGGCCCCCCAGCGCGGGCAAAATCATGACCAGCAGGTAGTCGTTCTCGATGAAGATGGCTTCCCACGCACGCGGCTGGGGCCGGTCCGCGATGCGGTCGGTGAAAGGCAGCGGATACACCCGCCCGCTCGAACCCTGGTAGACCCGCTTTTCCAGGAACATGGGGTTCCGGTCGGGAGCCAACGGGACGAACGTGGGCAGCTCGACGGTCTTGCGATAGGTGCGAACGGGAGACGGGGTGGGCATGGGCTACGGGGCGATGGTCTTGGAGCAGGAAGAACCACCCCGACCATGGACGCAACGCCGCCGTCCCCGCACGCTATTGTGTCACCGAACAGTCCGGCAACCGCCGGATGATGAAATTGGTGGAGGTGAGGGGAGTTGAACCCCTGTGCCCCGGGCCTTCATGCACAGCATCTACCTACATAGCGTCGGTTTGGATCTCGCCTCGGCAGACGCGTGGACGCGCGCTTCTGCTCCGGCCAGCCATGGTTGAAGATACGACGTCGAGGTCATGACGGCCCTCATCGTTATTCCTGCTGTCGACGCTTCCATCCACCAGCAGGAGTCGTGGTGGAAACGTGACGGACATTAAGCCGCCATTAGCATTTCTTCGTTGTTGCCGTTTGTTTGTTCCGAAGGGGGATTTACGAGAGACCTTCGGCTCTCGATAGGCAGCTGCGCACTCTAACCAAGGGTCGAATCCGGAACACCCCCATGGAAAAAAGTAACAAGAACCAAGGGATACGTAGCAAGATGACCAATTGTGTCGTGCACCGTCAAAGAACTGAGTCGGTCAAGATGCCACACCTGGCGTGCAGATGCAAGCCCGGTGGCCTCCGGTCGGTATCCGGAACGCGGAGGCCCTGGTGGGCAGCCCTTTCCCTCCTGTTATCCTACCCCTGCGGTGAGCCGACGCTGCGGTAGGAGTCCACGTAGCGCGCCACCACCCGGTCGGCCGAGAACAGGGCCAGGGCGCGCTCGCGGGCGGCCGTGCCGAGGGCGTCGCGGCGGGCAGGGTCGGCGAGCAGCCGCTCCACCGCACGGGCGAGCGCGGCGGTGTCGCCGAACGGCACGAGGGCACCGCTGCGACCGTCTTCCACCACCTCGGCAATGCCGCCAACCGCAAAGGCGGCGCTCGGGCACCCGAAGGTCATCGCCTCGAGGATGCTGAGGCAGAAACTTTCCATCTCGGAGGTGAAGAGGCCCAGGTCGGCGGCGTGAAGGTAGTCCTCGATAGCCAGGACGTTCTCGCGCACGACGACGCGGTCGGCGATGCCGAGACGCGCGGCCTCGGCCATGAAACCGGAAAAGTCGCCGCCGGCCAGCACCACCAGCTTGAAGGATTCCCGGGGCCGGATCTGCGCGACGGTTTGCAGCAACAGGTCGATGCGCTTGACCGGCCGGAGATTGGACGTGTGCAACAACATCGCCTCACCGGGTGCGAGGCCGAGTTCAGCCCGCACGGTGTCACGGGTGCGGGTGGGTGACTGGGGCGCAAAGAAATTGGGGATGACCTCCACCGGGCCGGCATAGCCGAGCTTGGTGCGGACCTGGCCCTGCAGGAAACGGGACACGGTGGTGACTGCGTCGGCGGATTCCAAGGCATGCCGGATGGCGGGACCGTAGCCGGCATCGCTGCCCAGCAACATCACATCGGTGCCATGGAGCGTGACCACGACCCGCGGGCGCTGGCCGGGCGGCAGCATGGTCATCGCGAGCATGGCCGCGGTGGCGTGGGGCACGGCGTAGTGCACGTGCAGAATGTCGAGGCGTTGCGCCGCGGCGACCTCGGCCATCTTCACCGACAACGGCAGCGTGTAGTCCGGGTACTTGAACAGGTCATAGTCGTTGACCTGCACGGGATGAAAATGAATGCGCGGCTGGTTGCGCGGCATGCGGAACGGCGCCGCGTGGCTGATGAAATGCACGTCGTGGCCCCGTTGGGCGAGCTCTGCGCCGAGCTCGGACGCGAGGATGCCACTGCCGCCGACGGACGGGTGGCAGGTGATGCCGATGCGGAGGGGACGGTCAGACATCAGAGGAGGTTAGCAAAGAGAACCGTGGGCAACGGGAGAAGGGTTTGGATCACGCAGTGCACAGAAGGCGCAAACACGGAAAAAGCGAACGGCGGCAACCCGATTGATCAGAACTTATGGGCGGCGCGGGTGAGCGGAGCGAGGGAAGGGAAGACGATGGGGGCGTTGGGCCAGAGCGGCTGGGCGTGGCCGAGGCCCGCGTTGAGGCCGTGGACGCGCGCCCGCGTGAGCTGCAGCTCCACGTAATTGCGGGTCTTCATCTGGGAGGCGTGGGCCTCCATGCTGGCGGTCCAGGCGGTCATGATTTCAGGAGCGGAGATATCGATGAGGACCGGGGGAGTGCCGGCGGGTTCCGCTCCCGGGCCCACGGCGTAGAAAAAAAGTTCGCCGATGGCGTGCGAAGTCAGGCCCTTCAGCTCGGCCACGCCGCCGTAGCGGGCCAGGCGCGTGGCGTCGCGCACGAGGGTGCCGAGGCGCCAGTGATCGGGGTGCTGGTTCTGCTCCGTGGTGGGCGCGAGCACGAGCGCCGGACGCGTCCGGCGCAGAATGGCGGCCAGCTTGAGCGCGTGGGCCGAGCGGATCTCGAGATGGGCGTCGCCGTCGAGTTCGAGAAATTCGAGCGTGGCGCCGAGCAGCTTGGCCGCCTTCTCGGCCTCAGCCGTGCGCACGGCCGGCGTGCCGTTGGTGCCGGCTTCTCCGCGTGAACAGACCACAAAATGCACCGGCCGGCCGGCGCGGTGCTCGCGGGCGATGATGCCGCCGCAGCCAAACTCAATGTCATCAGGATGGGCGCCAAAGGCGACGAGGGGCGTGCGGTCGGGCGGAGTGGGCTTGGTCATGGGGAGGGGAGAGGTGGAGAGGGGTCACGCGCCATTTTGCGAGGTTGCGGCGGGTCTTCAGGAAGGGATCCAGGCTTCGTCCGAGCGATCAATGGGGTCGCGGTTGAGGAAGGTTATTTCAGGGGCATCGGCTTTGTTCAAGTAAGCCTGTTCGCCGGCGCCGGCGATGTAGTGCGTGCAGTGGATGACGGACTGCATCCAGCGCAGGCGGGTGTCGCGGGTAGGGCTGACCTGCGCCTTGGTGAATGCCGTGGCAGGCAAGGTGCGGTAACAGTCGCCGCCTTCGTGCAGACAGAGCGTGCCGTCGGGCTGGCGGCGGGCCCGGACGACCTCGCCCTCGTACCTGACGTCGACGAAACAGTCGGAGACGTCACACGCGGCGAGGCGCACGGCGGGATCGGCGGAGCGCACCACGCGCACGCCCTCGAGCAGGCCGAGGGCGAGGTACATGCCGAGGCAGAAATCGGCGACGTTGTCCGCGGACACCTGTTTGAAGAGCTCAATCTCTGCCGGGGCAACATAGGCCCCGAGCTGACGGGCGGTGTGGGCGACCCAATCAGCCGGGATGCGCTTGGCGGCGAGCGGGGACCACTTGCGCTGGATCTTGTTGACGAAGGAAAAATTGAGGGTCGCGGGCTCGTCGGTCTTGCGGTGGCGGAGGGTGGTCTGGGTTTCCCGCGGATCGTGATCGCTGTCGTGGTAGAAAAACACGATCTCGCCACCGAGTTCCGCCTGCAGCCGGCGGGCGGTCACGAACTTGGCGTAGAGAAACCGCCGCGGGAAAAACCCGCAGGGTTGCTGGCCGAAGCAGATGATGGGGGAGGAAGCCAAGGGGAGAGTGAAAGTGAGGGTGAGAGGGGAGAGGCTCTATACCGTCATCCTGAGCGAAGCGAAGGATCCAGGGTGATGTGAGATAACGGTCGTGCCGCTGGATCCTTCGCTCCGCTCAGGATGACAGGGGTGGTGATTTTATTGGCGTTCATTCGTGGAATTCGCGGGCAAGCAGGCTTGGAAGAGCAGGCTGAAGAGCACGCAGGCCGCGCAGCCGATGGGGTTGAGCCAGAGGTAGCCGATTTCGTGGGCGGGCCAGGCCTTGCCGGCGAAGAAAATGGCCAGCACAACGACCTGCGACGAGATTGCGGCCCAGAAGACCGCCGTGCCGCCCACTTTCTTGACGAAGAAGGCCACGATGAAGATGCCAAGCAGGGTGGGATAAAAGATCGAGGCGACGATGTTCAGGGCCTCGATGAGATTTTCCGCGAAGCTCACGAAGAGGGCGAAGCTGATGGCGAAGAGACCCCAGAAGGCGGTGAACCATTTGGCCACATGGACATTCCGGGTCTCATCGTGCACGGCCAGGGGCCGGAAGCTGCGCCACAAGTCGATCGTGGTCGTGGCTCCGAGGGCGTTGAGTTCGGATGCCTTGGAGCCGAGGGCGGAGGCGAACATCACGGCGATGAGCAGCCCGACCAAGCCTTGGGGCAGTTGGGACGTGATGAACGTGATGAAAACAAAGTCGGAATCGCGCGTGCGTTTCGTGCCGGGAGCGGCGTCAGCCAACGCCGTGCGGGCCTGCGCGCGGAGTGCCTCGGAGGCCTGCTGGGCCTGGCCGAGGGCAGTGCGCGCCGCGGCCTCGGCGGCGGGGTCGCCCCCGTCGCGGGCCGCGATCCAGGCGTTGAGCTTGGTGATCTTGTCCGCGTGAAGCGTGGTGTGCTGTTGCTCGAAGGCGCGGAACTCGGCGCCGTGCGGACCCTGGACCTGCTGCTGCCAGGCGGCCTGGTTGAAGACCAGCGGGGTGTCGGGCTGGAACTGGTAGAAGACGAAGAGCAACGCGCCGAGCATCACGATGAAGAACTGCATCGGGATCTTGAGCACGGCGTTGAACATCAGGCCGAGCCGGCCCTCGCGGAGGGCGGCGCCGCCGATGTAGCGCTGGACCTGCGTCTGGTCGGTGCCGAAATAAGAGAGGGAGAGAAAGAATCCGCCGAGCAGACCGCTCCAGAAAGTGTAGCGCACCTTGGGGTCGGGCGAGTAGTCCACGGCCTGCAGCTTGCCCATGGCGCCCGCGATGGCCGTGGCGTGGTCGGGCAGCTTGGTCAGGAGGATCACGAACGCGGTGATCATGCCGCCGAAGATGACGGCCATCTGCCATTTCTGGGTGAGGCTGACGGCGACGCTGCCGCCCGTGACGGTGTAGATGATGGCGACGAGGCCGATGCCGATGATGATGAAGTCGAGCCGCCAGCCGAACACGGTCGCGAGGATGATCGACGGCGCATAGATCGTGATGCCACTTTGCAGGCCGCGTTGCAGGAGGAAGACGCCGGCGCCGAGCAGGCGGGTTTTCTGGTCGAAGCGCCGGCCGAGATATTCGTAGGCGGTGTAGACGCCGAGCTTGCGGTAGATCGGCAGAAAGACCGCGCAGACCAGAATCAGGGCGAGCGGGAGGCCGAAATAATTTTGGATGAAGGCAATGCCGTTCTCGTAGGCCTGGCCCGGCAGGGAGAGGTAGGTGATCGTGCTCGCCTGGGTGGCCGCGACGGAGATGCCGATGGTGAACCAGCCGGTAGTGCGGCTGCCCTTGAGGTAGGTGTCGAGGTGGTCGGTGTGGCGCGTGCGCCAGGCCCCGTAGCCGGCGATCCCGAGCATGGTTCCCAACAGCACGATCCAGTCGAGCGTGCTCATGCGTAGAACCGGGAGAAGAGGGTCAGCGCGAGGACAACCAGCACGAAGCAGCCGAGGACAAACCAATAGACGCCGCGCCAGGTGCGGAAACCGGGCACCCCGGGGGAGTCATCATTCGGTTCGGGGGTGGGAGCCATCGGAAGTTTCCTACACCCCCCGTCCTGACGGGCACCCCTCTTCATCGCGGGGAGTCATGGCGTCCGTAGGGTATGATTGGTTACCCTCCATCAAGCAGGGTGGCGCGAAGCGACGGGGTGTGTCGCTCGCGTTGGCTGCTCCGAGGGAGGTGAACACGCGATTCATTTTCCCAGCGAAAGGAGATTGGCGAAGAGGCGGTGGGCACCGGGATTGCCGGCCGGCAGTTGCCGGAAGAACGAGAGCCCCGTGTAGACATACCAGCCCTGGCCGTGTCTGGCGACGAGGAGACTGCTGCGCAGCGGCGTCTCGCCCGGATCGTTCATGGCCAGAATGGCGGTGTAGCGGGATTCGTCCCACTTGCTGGGGAAATACGCGCCGCGTTCTTGAACCCAATTCTCGAAATCGGCCGCGGTGATCTTGTTCGGGATGTTGAGGACCGGATGATCCGGCGTGAGAAAGGTCACCGGCGCGGTCTCGTCGGTAACACGCAGTTCCGGCGCCCGACCCTCGATGGACAGGGCGTAGGGACCAAGCTGGCCGGTGTTCAGCTTGCGGTCAGGACGATTGTATTGGGCGATGACCGTGCCGCCGGACTCCACCCAGGCGAGCAGCCCGGGCAGGGCGGAGGCGAGGTCGGTCCGGTCATTGAAGGCGCGAACCCCCAGCACGACGGCGTCCAGGCCGGTCAGTTTTTCGGGAGTGAGGTCGGCGCCGGTCAGCGTGACGACCTCGTAGCCGAGCTGCGCAATGCTCTCGGCGGTGCTGTCACCCGCGCCGGGCAGGTAGCCGACACGATGGCCGCGGGTCTGGACTTCAAGGACCACAGCCTTGGCCCGGGCCGGAGGTTGCAGCAACAGGACGGGCAGATGGCGGTAGTTGATGACAAAGCGCTCGGTGCCGTAGGTTGAGCCGCCGATGGTGACGGTGGCATCCAGGGTGGCTGAGGTCGGTGCGGCGGGTGCCGTGACCTGAAAGGTGAGGGAAACCTTGTCGCCCGCCGCCAGCAGATTGAGGGGGAGGCCAGCGGGCGTGACCTTCCAACCGGCGGGAGCGCGCAATTGCAGCGAACCGACGAGACCGGCCCGGGCGGCGGTGGCCTCGACGGTGACGGCCTTGGTGGCTTCGGGTTGGAAGACTTCCAATTCATGCGCGAAGCCGAGCGACACGGGCGGGATCACGCTCAGCCGGCGGTATTGCTGGGCCTCGCTGGCGCCGGGAATGATCTGCACGGGCTGGTCCGTCACGACGAGCGCCTTGCCGCCGACCTCAAAGATGAATTCGACCGGAAACTCCGTGGGATTCTCCGGCGTGCCGATCAAGGAAGGGGGGTAAACCTTGAACGCGCCCGGTGTGCCGGTCTCACGCAACCAGTAGGGTTGGCTGGGCGGCGTGGCGACGGGCAGGACCTGCTGGGTTTCGCGGACGGTGACTTCACCAGGCTTCAGGAAGGTGCGCACCTTGAGATCGCCCTGGGTGGAGGGATAGCGCACCGCAACCCAGCGGACGGGGGTAGAGGCAGAGAGCTGGACCTCGTGATGAAGCGGAATCTGTTCGCCGGGCACCACCTCGGCGTTGGGGACAGTGGTCTCCACCATGAGGCCGAGGCACGCGGTGATGATGCGGTCGAGATCGGCGCGCTTTTCCTGAAGCAGGGGATGGGCGGGCAGGGCGTCGAGTTTGGTGCGGATCGCGAGAAGGGAGGGTATGCTGGCGGCGGGATCCGTGGGCTTGAAGCCGGCGATGGCCTCATCGATCAGCGGGATCAGCGCGGCGCCACCGGGCACACGGTTCCACGTGGTGTCGACGCCGTCCATGATGTCAGCCGTCGGCGCATCACCGGCGAGGAGCTGGAAAGTCTGCATGTTTGGACCGGCGCCGCCGGTCCGGGCCGCAAAACTGCCCAGGCCCTGGGTCTTGTGCATGCCGCGGCTGCGATTGGCCAGGGTGCTGAAGGGTTCCCCTGTGACCGGATCGGTGCCGCCGATGTCGAATTGGATGGATGGGCCGGAAAGCGGACTGGCGCCGCTGCCCCAGCCGTTCCAACCGATCCGCTTCGCTTGCCAGGGCGGCAGGCCTGCGGTGATTTGTTCCGGAAACGCCGTGGGATCGCCGGCGAGCTTGAAGGCCTCGACCGCCAGCATGGCCGAGGCCGTATGCTGACCATGACCACCGCTGCCGGGCGGGATGGGAAATCTCGTGATGATCACGTCGGGCCGAAAGGTGCGGATGACGCGCACGACGTCACCGAGCACCGTGTCGTGATCCCAAATGCGGAGGGCTTCCTCGGGGGATTTGGAATAACCGTAGTCGATCGCCCGCGTGAAGAACTGGCGGCCGCCGTCGAGTTGGCGGGCGGCCAGCAGTTCCTGGGTGCGGGCGAGCCCGAGTTTTTCGCCAAACTCGGGACCGGATTCGTTCTGCCCACCGTCACCGCGGGTGAGCGAGAGATATGCGGTGCGATAGCCCCGGCCCCGCGCCATCGCGCTGATGAGCTGGGTGTTTTCGTCGTCCGGATGGGCGGCGACGTGGAGTACGGTGCCGGTGTTGGCAAAACGGCGCAGGTCCTCCAGAATGACCGGAGCAGCCGTGCCCTCGGCGTGGGCGGGAGCCGGAGCGGCCCAGCACAACGCGGCGACGAGGCCGGCCAGTCCCAGGCGCGAGCGCGGCGTGATGGCGGCTGACATCACTTCAGACGGTCGAGGATGGCCTGGTTGAGGTCGATGTATTCGTCCTTGATCGGGCCGGTCGCCTGGGCCGCGCCTTCCATGGATTTCCTGGCGGTGGCGATGGCGCCGGCCTTGTCACCCAGTTTTTCGAGGATGAGAGCCTTGCGGTAAACCAGGTAGAAGGCGTCGGGCTGGGCCGCGATGGCCGCATCCATCCAGCCGGCGGCCTTCCGGAGGTCGAGGTCGTTCTCGAGATAATACATGGCGGCCGAGGCGTAGGGGAGCTTCTCCCCGCCCGAGGCCATCACGGCTTCGATCTGCGGCACCAGCGTGGATTTCACGTCAACCGTGAGGGTCACGGGCACGCGGGTTTTTTCCCAGGAGATGTTGAGGGTCGCGGATTCGTCGCGCAGGTCGTTGAGGCTGATGTCGAGGGTCTCGACCGGAGTCGCCAGGGTGACCGGCTTGGCGGTGATGCGGGCGACATCGTTCTTGGCGTCGTAGCTGTAGGCGCCCCACTGGGACATGTTCTTGTGGATGATGACCGTCCACTCGCTCCGGCCCGGGATGGTGAAAAGTTCGTAGGTGCCGGCGGGGATCTCGGTGCCGTTGAGCTTCACCGGTGTGCTGAACGAAATCTTCGTGGCGATGTTGGCTCCCGTGCGCCAGATGTGGTCATAGGGTACGAGGCCGTCGAAGACCTTGCGGTTTTTCGCACCGGGGCGGCTGTAACTGATTTGGATGTCGGTAAGCCCGACGCGCTGGGTGAGCGTGGCCGCCGGACTGGCGGCGGGGAAGTTGATCTTGGGGGCTTGGGCGAGAAGGCCGGTCGCCACGCTGAGGGCGCCCAATAGGCCGAGGGCTTTGCGAATCAGGGATGTCTTCATAAGCATGAGGGGAAGGGGGGACAGGGTGCGGAGTTATAGCCAGAACGACTCAAAGGACAAGCGTTCCGACGGGAGCGGATTCAAGATTCGGACAAGCATCGCACAACGGGCCAGTCGGCCGCAGCGAGATCGTAAGCCGCGAGGTCCGATGACCCGACCCAGGCGAGAGCGACATGCTCGTGGGGATGCGGCTCCGGTGAGCCGGGGGCCAAGGTGCAGACGAAAGGGATCATCTCGATGACCACGGTCCGGTAGTCGTGGGTGAACGGGGGGAGTGCCCGGCTGACGGTGACGGCGCAGCCGAGTTCCTCGCGGATTTCTCGGATGATGGCGGCGGCCGGATCTTCCCCCGGCTCGACCTTGCCGCCGGGGAACTCCCATTTCAGGGGCAGGAGCTTGTCCGGCGGGCGCTGGGCGATGAGGAAGCGATCTTCCCGGCAGATGACGGCGCAAACCACAGGCACGGGCGGACGGGGTGCGGTTGGGGTGGTCATGGGCGGGTCGGCGTCCAAGGAAATGGCAGCGGGGGGATGGGGGTGTCACTCCTCAATTGTTACAAGCGGCGACTGTTCGGTGGCGGGAGGCTGCAACTTTTCCCCGAGGCACCGTGTTTTCTGGGAGTAACCATGAAAACTTTCCTCAAAATCCTCCTGATCGCCGCGATCCTCTTCGTCGCCATCAAGCTCAGCCCGTTCATCTTCCTGGTGGGGCTGGCCGGCCTGGGTACCGCGACCGTGCTTGGCACCCTGGGTCTTTCCCTGCTCGGGCTGCTGCTGGGTGTGTTTCTCGCGCTGGCCGTGTTGCTGGCGCCGCTCTGGATCCCGGTGCTCGCGATTGTGGGCATCATCTGTCTTTTCCGCCGCAAGGAGCCGAACGTCGTCACGGCCTGAGTGTCGGGAATTGAAACGGCGGCCTGCGGGCCGCCGTTTTTCGTTGGCAGAAAACGAAGCCGCCTGCCTCACTGCGGGGCATGGCCAAAACGACGGATCGCGCCGACAAATTTGTTTCCCAGGTCAGTCTGGTGGGACACAGCCAGGGCGCGGTTAAGAATCTGGCCGGCTTCCGCAAACCGCACCACACGGTGCCGGACGCGGTGAATGCGGTGACGATGGCGTTTCTCGGCAAGCTGTGCACGATCGAACTCGCGGAGGAGGGCGAAGATTATTACCAGCGCGCGAAAGCAGCCTTGGGTTACAAGCGGACGGACCTCACGTTGGATGTGTCCGGGCCGGCGGCGGTGCTGGCGGCGAGGGATTTCACGCTGGAGATCGAGTACGCGCTCGACCGGAGCGACCCGGCGGCATTCCGGGTGTCCCGGACCCTGCACAGTCTGCGGAGCGGCCAGTTGGTGGAACTGGAGGAATTCGACAGCCTCTTCGCCGGGGTCTTTTCCACCGTGGCATTTTCCCTGGTGAAAGGCGTGAAGGTTGAGGCGGTGATCGATGCGGTCGAGGCGCGGCCGGAGGGGGATGCGCTGTCGGTGACCTATCCGTCGGACTGCCGTCATTGCATTCTGGCGGTGGCGGGGGTGGCGGCCGAGGTTTTTTGTGACGGGGCGGTGCTGGAGATGCGTTTCCCGCGGGCCGGATCGCCGCGGGAGATGGTGGCGGCGTTCCGGGAAGTACGCTCGGCCTTCAGTCTGGCGAAGGATCGGGTGTTGTCGGGGTTACTGTAGGGCGTGTCCGTGTCTGTGACTGGCCGGGAGGCGAGGCAGAAGTCCGGTCAGAGACCGGACCTACAAAAAAAGGCGGCCCACTTGGGCCGCCGGAAGTGATAATGATGGAGAGAACGACTTACTTGATCATTTCCGCCACGAAGGAGCGCTCGTCGACAAGTTCCTTGTTGGTCGCGGCGATCTTGGACTTGGCGAAGTCGTCCATGGCGTAGCCGGTGATGACCTCGTAGCTGCCGGGGGTCGTGGTCTTGACGGGCATGCCGGCCCAGACGTTGGCGTCGAAGCCGTAGAGACCGTTGGACTGCACCGCGATCGAGTGGATCGCGCCGGGAGTGACCAGAGAGCGGACGTGGTCGACGAGGGCGTTGGCGGCGGAGGCAGCCGAGGAGGCGCCACGGGCGGCGATGATGGCGGCGCCGCGCTTGCCGACGGTCTCGCAGAAGGGGCCTTGCAGCCAGGCGGTGTCGGTGATGACGGAAGGAACGGGTTGGCCGTTGATCGTCGCGTTGGCGTAGGCCGGGAACATCGTCGGGCTGTGGTTACCGTAGATGAAAATGTCCTTCACGGCGGTGAGATCCACGCCGGCCTTCTTGGCCAGCTGCGTCTGGGCGCGGTTCTGGTCGAGGCGCACCATGGCGGTGAAGCGGTCGGCCGGCAGACGCTTGGCCTGCGAGGCGGCGATCATGCAGTTCGTGTTGGCCGGATTGCCGACGACGGCAACCCGGGCATCGGCCGCGGCGACGGCGTCGATGATCTTGCCCTGCTCGATGAAGATCTTGCCGTTGTCCTTGAGGAGATCGGCGCGTTCCATGCCCGGGCCGCGGGGCTTGGCGCCGACGAGCAAGCACCAGTTGGCGTCCTTGAAGCCGACGGAGGCGTCGGAAGTCTGGATGATGCCTTTCAGGAGGGGGAAGGCGCAGTCATCGAGTTCCATGGCGACGCCCTCGAGGGCCTTGAGGGCCTTCTCGATGGGGGCTTCGATCAGCTGGAGGATGACCGGCTGGTCGGGGCCGAACATCGCGCCGGAGGCGATGCGGAAAAGGAGGGCGTAGCCGATTTGGCCGGCGGCGCCGGTGACTGCAACACGGATGGGAGCTTTCATGGGGATGGAGTTAATCAGAAAAAAGCGAGACGGGGAATGCACGAATTGCGCAACGCTGGTCGGATTTAGCAACCGCGGCGCGCCAGCGCGAGTTTTGTCAGGGAAAAAGCGGTGCCAGCGTGGTGTGGATTTCCCGGACCATGGCCTCGGTGGTGGCCCAGTCGATACAGCCGTCGGTGATGCTGACGCCGTACCTCAACCGTTCCTTCGGCTGGGGAAACGCCTGGTTGCCGGCGACGAGGTTGCTCTCGACCATGGCGCCCATGATCGAGCGGTTGCCGGCGGTGATCTGGGCCAGCAGCTGCCGCATGACCTCGGGCTGGAGTTCGGGTTTCTTGGCGGAATTGTCGTGCGAGCAATCGACCAGAATGGACTTGGGCAGGCCGCCCTTGGCCAGGAGTTCCTCGGTGCGGTTGATGTGTTCGGGAGAAAAGTTGGGACCGGCGCTGCCGCCGCGCAGGACGATGTGACAGTTGGGATTGCCGCGGGTGACGATGGCCGAGGAAGCGCCATCGAGATTGATGCCGAGGAAGGTCTGCGGCTGGCCGGCGGCCTTGATCGCGTTGATGGCGGTCTGGATGGAGCCGTCGGTACCGTTCTTAAAACCAAGTGGCATCGACAGGCCGGACGCCATCTGGCGGTGGGTCTGGGACTCGGTGGTGCGGGCGCCGATGGCACCCCAACAAACGAGGTCGGCCACGTATTGAGGCGTGATCGGATCGAGAAACTCCGTGGCCGTGGGCAGGCCGAGGTCGAGCACGTCGCGCAGGAACATGCGGCCGAGACGCAGGCCGGCGGCGATGTCGTGGGATCCATCCAGATGCGGGTCCATCACCAGGCCTTTCCACCCGACGGTGGTGCGGGGCTTTTCGAAATAGACGCGCATCACGACCACAATGCGGTCGGCGACTTCGCGGGACAGGGTTGCGAGCTTCCGGGCGTACTCCCGACCGGCTTCCGGATCATGGATCGAGCAAGGCCCGACGATCAGCAGGAAACGCTTGTCGTCGGTGAAGATGAGCCGGTGGATCTCACTGCGAGCCCGGGAGATGAACTCGGCCTGGGCTTCGGTCTTGGGTAGCTCGTTTAAAAGGGCGGCGGGCGAGGGCAGGGCCCGGGTTTCGACGACATTGATGTCCGATGTTTTCTGCACAGGCGGTCAACCCTGCAAAGGCGCACCGGCGGGGCAAGCTTTCGGTGCAACCGTGACACAGCTTGGACTTGGGCAAAGAAAAGGCCGGTCGTGTACCCCTACACGACCGGCCATTGCTTTCTTAGTTACCCCAAAACTCCCGCTAGGCGGGAGAAGTGTTAAATTGGATAGGTGAATTGATACTTGGTTCCCTCACTTCGTCAATTGATTCGAGGGATCTATCAGAGAACACACTTGCTAAAGCTGGTCCCATGCCAACCATTTCATCAAATCGACCATGATTTACACGCTGACAGATAATGACTTAAAGAACGCATCAGCTGTGCTCCGCGCCCGCGGGCCTGACGCTAATAGCTATTTGCAGGGGCAATTCACGCAGGATGTGAACGCCTCGACGGGGGGTCGCACCTATGGATTGTGGCTCGACCAGAAGGGACGCTGCCTTGCGGACGGCCATGTGCTGCGTCTGGCGAAGGACGATTTCCTCGTGGTCAGTTTTTCGATGTCCGCCACGGATCTGCTGGCGCGACTGGAGGCGTATCTCATCGCCGACGAGGTGGAGCTGACCAATGAGACGGCGGCGTGGGCCGGCATTTTGCTCTGGGGGGAAGGTGCGGCGACGATCGCCGTGCCCGCCGGGACGGTGAGCTTTGCCAGCCGCCGCGCCGGAACCGGCAGCGTGCAATGGCTCGTGCCGACGGGTAGCGTGGGCGAAGTGCTGACCGGTTTGCGCAAGGCAGGCGCGGTGGAGCGGGATGTGGCCGCGGCGGAACTGGATCGTTTGCGCCAGGGGGTGCCGTCCGTGCCGGCGGATATCGGACCGCGCGACCTGCCGAATGAGGGCGGTTTGGATGAAGTGGCGATTTCCTACACGAAGGGTTGTTATCTCGGTCAGGAAGTCATGGCGCGGCTGAAAAACCTCGGCCAGGTGCGTCGTCGGCTTCATCTCGTGCGCGGATCGGGGGCGCCTCCGGTTGCCGGGGCGGCGCTCCATCAAGGTGAACGCAAGGTCGGCGAGCTGCGGTCTTCCGTCGCGGATGGGGACGGGTATCTGGCGATGGCGATGCTCTCGCTGGTGAATCTGCAGCCCGACACCGCGTTGAGCCTTCAGCCCGAGGGCCCGGCTGACATCAAGATTCTCCGTCGTGTCTGAACTCGAAAAAATCACGATGCTTTGCACGCGACTCGGGGCGGCTCCGGTCCAGGCGGCAACCATGGCGGCCCAGTTGCTGAAACGCGCCGATCAGATCGCCGCCGAGCGTGGCATCGCGCGCGAGCAGGCCTTGGCGCAGCTGTTGCAGATCCTCGTGGAAGGCCGGCAGGGAAACGTGCCGCCGGGCTTCACGCCGCCCGTGCCACCCTCAAAAGAGCTGCCTTAGCTCCAGGAAATAGGCGTCCACCCAGGTGTGGGCCCAGAAGAAATAAAGCAGGGCCGCGAGACCAAGCATCGGGCCGAACGGCACGTGCACCCCGAAGCCGAGTTCGGCGGGCTGACCGTCGGGGGTTTCCGCCGGAAGGGCTCCGGGGGCGGCGCTGCCGGTGATCTTCTTCCAACCGAACGCCACGATAAACCAGACGCAGCCCAGCATGGCGCCACCGAACATGCCGAAGACGGCGCCCTGCCAGCCGACGAAGGCGCCGAGCGCGCCGAGGTACTTCACGTCACCGAAGCCCATGGCTTCCTTGCGCAGGATCACCTCGGCAAACAGCGCGATCCATAGCACCAGCGCCGAACCCACGAACAGACCGAGCACGGCGTCGAGCGTGGAGCGGATCCCGGCCACGAACCAGATCTCGTGCATCTGGCCGTGCAGCTCCGGGATCAGCAGGGAGAGCAGCAATCCGATGGCCGCGCCCCCGATCGTGAAGACATCGGGGATGATCATGTGGTCGTGATCGATGAAGTGGGCGCAGATCACAATGGTGCAAAGCACGGCGCCAGCAAGGGCCTTGCCTGGCGGAAAAAGCAGCCAGCAGGCGACAAACAGCGCGGCGGTGAGCAGCTCGATCGCCGGGTAGCGGAAGCTGAAGGGGCGGCCGCAGCAACGGGCTTTGCCGCGCAGCAAGAACCAGCTCAGCACGGGAATGTTGTCGTACCACGCGATCGGCTGGCCGCAGCCGCAATGCGAGCGGGGCGTGACGACGGATTCCTCTTTCGGGATGCGGTAGATGCAGACGTTGAGAAAGCTGCCGATGCAGGCGCCGAGCAGGCCGACCCAGCAGGGGAAGAACCACGGAAACTCGGCGTTGACGGTCTGGAGCGCGGAAATCATGCGGAAGCGGGGGCGAGGCTGGCACGGGCGGCGGCGAGCATGACGCCGGCGGGCACACTGGCGCCGGACCAGATCTCCAACGAGCGGGCCCCCTGGTGCACGAGCATGGAAAGTCCGTTGGCATTCGGGATACCCAGGGCCGTGGCGGCACGCAGCAGGGGCGTCTGCGGCGGATTGTAGATCATGTCGTACACCTTGATGCCCGCCGGGAGGCGGCGCAATTCGATTGGGGTGGGGTCATCAGGCTTTAGGCCGGCCGAGGTGGCGTTGATCACCACGGCGCCGGGCGGTAGTTCAGCAGGCAACGCCGCGGGATCGAAGCCATGGAGGCGGGTGGCCCCAGCCAACGGACGGAGCGCCGCGAGCAGGCTGTCCAGATTGGCGCGTGTCCGGTTGGCGATCCAGAGCGAGTTGCAACGGCGACGCAGGCACTCGACCGCCGCGCCCCGCGCCGCGCCGCCGGCCCCGAGGAGAATGACATCCGCACCCGCGAGATCCAAGCCGAGGTCCACGCGCAGCGCGCCGGCCAGTCCGTGGCCGTCGGTGTTGAAGCCCCGCCAGCCCGTGGCGGTGCGCAGGAGGGTGTTGACGGCGCCGATGGCGACGGCGTCGGGATCAATTTCATGGATCAGGTCAAAGGCCAGGACTTTGTGCGGCACGGTGAGATTGAGTCCGTGAAAACCGGCGGCATGGAGCCGGGTCAGGGCTTCCGGCAGCTGCTCCGGCGGCACGTCGAAACGGAAATATTTCCAGGCGAGAAAGTCCTTTTCGGCGCGGGCCATGTCCGCGAGCGCGGCGTTGTGCATGGCCGGGCTGACCGAATGCTTGATCGGGTGTCCCAACACGGCGAGGGCCGTGCCGGGATGCGACCACATCGGCAGATGGTCGAGGGTGAGGACAGCGTTGTCAGGCAGCGCGCACATGGGGCGTCGGGAGGGAAGTCCGTTTCCCGGCCGAGAACGAGCCTGATTTTGGGAGAATGAACCGCGGAGGCGGACGCCTACGGCTGCGCGTGACGCTCGTAGGTGGATTCAAACTCGGCCACGAACTCGGCGAAGAGCCGGGCACGTTCGTGATCGTTGGCCACGGAGTAGTGGTTGACGAGATTCCGGCAACAGCGACACAGGACCTCGCGCACGGGAGTGGGGGCGAGATCGGCGATGGTGGGCTTGGGGCCGTGCTGACGGATCATCTCGACGGCCTCGTCGGCGCTGATGAACCGTCCGCCGTTGAACGCGTCGATGTAGAAGGGCAAGGATTCGTCGTAGCAGCCGACGACGAAGTGGCCCGGCAGGCCGACCGGTTCCAGGGTCAGGTTCATCCTTTCCGCCACCAGCAGATAGATGATCGAGAGGGAAAGCGGGATGCCTTTGCGACGGATCAGCACCTGGTCGAGGAAGCTGTTGAGCGGATCGGCGTAGTGCTCGACGTTGCCGTGGAAGGAATACTCGTGGAACAGCACGCGGTTGAGCACCCGGCATTTGTCGCGGGCGCTGGACGGCTCCGCGATCAGCTCGCGGCAACGGGCGGCCATCTGGTCGAGCAGGGCGCAGCACGCGCCGATGTCGAGATCGGGATTGACGGTGCGGCTCAACAACAGGGCGCCGGTCTCCAGCTCGTAATTGAGCGAGCGGATGAATCCGCGGAACTCCGCCACCGGATCGGAGAACTTCAGCTCCCGCAGAAAATAGTTCGCGTGCGCGGCCAGCGCCCGGTCGGGCTGGCTGGAAACATGGCGGAGGAACTCGACGCTTTCCCGACTGTTGCGGGTGAAATGGGCCATCAGGGCGGCGCGCACAGCGGGGGCCGGATCGTCCAGCAACCCGGTCAAGGCTTGGCGCTGCGCGGCGCTGAATTTGGGCGCTTCCACGCCGACACACCTATCCGGTTCGTCGTACGGTGCAACGGGGAAAGGCCGGCGGGCGGAGGAAATTTTCTAGCGCTCGCCGTAGAGGGCGGAACCGATCCGGACGAGCGTGCTGCCTTCGGCGATGGCGGCCTCGAGGTCGCCGCTCATGCCCATGGAGAGCTCGGTCAGCGGGTGGCCGCGGCGGGTCGCGAGATCGTCACGGATGCCTCGCAGCCGGGCAAAGGTGCGCCGGGCCACCGCCGGGTCGTCGGAGAGCGGGGCGATGGTCATGAGTCCGTCCACCTGCAGATGCGGCAACTCCAGGGCGGTGTCGAGCAGGCGCAGCGCGTCCTCCGGCTCGGCGCCGAACTTGGCCGGGTCGTTGCCGGCATTGATCTGGAGGAGCACGGGAAGTTGCTTGCCCAGTTCACCGGCGGCGCGGTTTAGCATGGTGAGCAGCTTGGGGCTATCCACGCTCTGGATGCGGTCAAAGTGGGTCACGGCCAGCCGGGCCTTGTTGGATTGGAGATGGCCGATGAGTTCCCAGCGGATGGCGGCGGAGGTCTGGGCGCGTTTCTCCGCGCCTTCCTGCACGCGGTTTTCACCGACGGCGGCGAGTCCGTAACGGTGGGCGAAGTCGACCGCCTCCACCGGATGGGTCTTGGTGACCGGCAAAAGCGCGCACGCGTCGGGCGTCCGTCCGGCCTGCTGGCAGGCGGCGGCCATCCGCGCCCGCAGCGCGTCCGCCCGTCGACAGAAAATCTCGTAATTTGTAAACATCTATGAGCGGTGCTTTTAGGATGGATTGCTGATAAGATACGTTTATGCTGGGTTTAAAGATACACGTCGCATGCAAATCGAGAACTTCAAAATCTTCGCCGACCTCGTTGAAACCAAGAGCTTTTCCAAAGCTGCCAAACTGAACGGCATCACCCAGTCGGCCGTCAGTCAACAGGCCCGGGCGATGGAGCGGAACTTCAAGACGCTGATGATCGACCGCAGTCAGAAGCAGTTCAACCTGACCCGTGAGGGGCAGCGTATCTACGAGTCCGCCAAGGAAATCCTGCACGTTTACGAAAAGCTGGAAAGCGAGCTGCAGGAGATGAAGAAGGTCATCAGCGGGACCATCCGCATCTCGACGATCTATTCCATCGGCCTGCACGAGCTGCCGCCGTACGTGAAGCGGTTCCTCCAGGCGTTCCCCTCGGTCAACGTCCGGATCGAGTACCGTCGCTCCAACCTGGTGTACGAGGACATCCTGCACAACGCCGTGGACTTCGGCCTGGTCGCGTTTCCCCAGAAGCAGCGTCAGATCGAGATGATCGCCTTCCGCAACGACCGGCTCGTGCTGATCACGCATCCGGGCCACCCGCTGGCCAAGCAGACCGAGGTCGATCTCAAGAGCCTCTCCGGCCACAAGTTCATCGGCTTTGATCCAGACATCCCGACCCGCAAGGCCGTCGACACGATTTTCCGCGACAACAAGCTGGAGATCACGCCGGTCATGGAGTTCGACAACATCGAGACCGTGAAGCGCGCCGTCGAGATCGACCATGGCATCGCCATCGTGCCGCAGGCCACCGTCCAGCAGGAGCTCCGCCAGGGCACGCTCGCGGTGGTGCCGTTCAAGGGCAAGGAGTTCACCCGCCCTCTTTCCATTTTGCACCGGAAGGGCCGCGTGCTGACGCCGGCAATGAAGAAATTCGTCGAGACGCTCGCCGCCGAGGGCGCCGCCGCCGACGCCCGGGATTGACCGGGCGGGCCCGGAAAAGCGCATCTTCGGGAACAAAGGAGCGCGCTCGCGTCTCCTACTTTAACAACATGAAACGCTTCATCCCCGCCCTCTTCGCACTCTGTCTGCTGAGCCTCGCTCCCTTTGCGGTGCCGGCGCAAGCCGCCCTCACCGGGCAAGCCGCCCCCGCCCTGACGTTCAAGGACCTCGCCGGCCAGCCGGTCAGCCTGGCCGCCCTCAAGGGCAAGGTCGTGGTCGTGGACTTCTGGGCCACGTGGTGCGGCCCGTGCCGGTTGGAGATTCCGGGTTATATCGAGATGCAGAAAAAATACGGCAAGGACGGCCTGGTCGTGATCGGTGTTTCGCTCGACCAGGGCGGTCCCAAGGTCGTGAAAAAGTTCGTCGAGGCCAACGGCATGAACTACACAATCGTGATGGGCGGGTCCGAAGACGTGGATGCCTTTGGCGGATTCAACGGTATTCCAACCACCTTCCTGATCGGACGCGACGGCAAGATCCTGCATGAGAAGACCGGCTCCATGGAGTCGGCCGAGTACGAGAAGCTCGTGAAGCAGGCGCTCTGAGTGCGACGCCAACGGGATTAGATTTGAGCCGGGTCCGCGGGCCCGGCTTTCTGTTGGGCAAGTGACTTTCCCGCTGCATCTGTTCATCCCGCTGGCCTGTGCCTTTGTCTATGTGCTCTCGGCGCTGGCCCTCAAACGGGCGGCGGAACTCGGCGTGGGCGTGTGGCGCACGACCTTTGTCGCCAACTGGACGAGCTGTCTGGGGTTTCTGCCGATCTGGCTGCTCGCGGGGCGGCCCACGGTGGCATGGCAGCTTTACTGGCAGCCGGCGGTCGTCGCCCTGCTGTTCCTGGCGGGCCAGGCGTTCATCTTTCTCGCGCTGAAAAAGGGGGACGTGACCATCACGACGCCGGTCCTGGGCGGCAAGGTGATCATGGTCGCCCTTTTCACGAGTCTGCTGCGCGTGGGCGAAGTGCCCGTCACGTGGTGGATCGGGGCAACCTTGAGCGCCGCCGCCGTGCTGCTCCTTCATGTGGGCGAAAGGCCGGGAGAGTTGCGCCAGGTGCGTGCCACCGTGCTCATCGCCTTCCTGAGCGCGGTTTGCTACGCCCTGAGCGATGTTTTGGTGCAGAAGTTTGCACCCGTCTGGGGCATCACGGCGTTTGTGCCCGCGATGTTTCTGGGCGTCGGTCTCTATTCGCTGGTGTTGATTCCCTTCTTCAACGCACCGCTGCGGACGATGCCCGGCCAGGCTTGGCGCTGGGTTGGCTTTGGTTCCGTGCTGCTGACGTTGAACAACGCGGGCATCGTGCTGGCGATCGGTCACTGGGGCGGGGCCACCGCCGTCAACATCGTCTACAGCGCGCGCGGTCTGGTCAGTGTCGGTCTGGTGTGGGCGATCGGCCACTGGTTCAAAAACCGGGAGAAGCATCTCGAGCCGCGCGTCCTGCGTTTCCGCCTGATCGGCGCCGGGCTGATCCTGGCCGCGATCGTGTTGGTGCTGGTGTGAGCGGCGGACCGGCGGGAATCAATTCATCCGCTCCAAGGCCTCGCGGGCACGACGCTTGGCGCCGGAGTCGTGGTTGCTGCGGTCGGGCATGGCGACGCCGCGCTGCAAGGCGGAACGGGCTGCGTCGGTGCGTCCGGCGGTGGCATAGGCAAAGCCGAGTTCGATCCAGTGATTGAGTTCGCCCGGGTCGAGTTCGGTCGCGCGTTGCAAATGGGCCACGCCTTCGTCGAGGGAAGCGGGGGGAAGACCGCCGTACAGCATGCGGGCGATCCATCGCACTGCCACCCCCAGCTCGGCCATCTCATAGTGCCAGCGGCCGAGCACGTGATGGGCCCAGGCATAGTTGGGGTCGAGCTGCAGGGAGCGCTCGGCTTCCTCCTTGATGAGGCGCGAATACTCGACCTTTGTGCGGGCGTCGCTCACCAGCGCAAGATGACCGTGGCAGATCGCGAGCGACAGCGCATACACGGCGTTCGTGGGCTCCAGAGCGAAGGAGCGGCGCGCGTACTCGAGTCCACGGGTGGCGTATTCCTTCTTGGCCTCCTTGGTGGTCTGTGCCGGCACCAGGTCGGAATACTGCTTGGCGATTTTCTGCAGAATGAAGGCATCGTCCGGTTTGGCGGCGTCAGCCTGCTGGAACAGCACCAGGGCGCGGGCCGAATCCAGACTGGCCTCGGCGGCGAGGGCTTCGTCGAGCACGGTGCGCACGTCTGTGGCGGAAAGCGCAAGCGTGGAGAGGCAGAGTAGGATCGCGCAACGTAAAGGCATACTGATGATACGGGCCGGAGGTATGCATGGTTGCCTCCATCGGTGAGCGTGGCAAGGTTGCCGCATGAACCGGCCGCCACCGATTGAGGGGATAGTGGAGTCCATCTTGTACGTTGCGGACCTGGCCCGGGCCGTGGCGTTCTACCGCGACGAACTGGGCTTGGAGCCCATGACGGGCGATCCTGTCCGGTTCCAGAGCTTTCGCGCCGGGCCGCGGCAGGTGCTGTTGCTCTTCCTGCGCGGAGGCACGCTCGAGCCGGCCACCGTGCCGGGCGGGATCATCCCGCCCCATGATGGCGGCGGGTCGCATCACCTCGGCTTTGCGGTGAAGGCTGAAAACTACGACGCGTGGCTGACGCGACTGCGCCAGCGCGGGATCGCGATCGAGAGCGAAACGCACTGGGAGCGGGGTGGGCGCAGCCTTTATTTCCGCGATCCCGACGGCCACCTGCTGGAACTGATCACCCCGGGGATCTGGCCGAACTATTGAGCGCCGCGGGCTAGGGTTTGCGGAACAGATAATGGCTCACGAGCCACTCCTCGCCGTCGCGGAACCACCAGAGCTCGGCGCAGGCGAGGTAGAACACGCGCCAGTAGCACCACCATTTCACCGCCTGGTCGGCGCCGTAGGTCTTTGCGAACAGCGGCATGATTTCGGCGCGATGCGCGTCCATGTTCTGCAGCCAATGCTCGGCGGTCTGCGCGTAGTGCCGTCCGTTGACCTTCCAATCCTGCACAAGGTGCAGGTCATTCTGGAATGAGGGGAACAGCGCGTGGGCGGGCATCATGCCCCCGGTGAAAAAGTACCGGCTCATCCAGTCGGATTCGTCGCGGACCTCAAAATGGTAGGCAAAGCGCGAGTGCGTGAAGACGTGGGCGAAGAACAGCCCCTCGGCCCGCAGCGCGCGGGCGATCGTCGCCATCAGCCGCGGCCAATTCTTCATGTGCTCGAACATCTCAACGGAGACGACCCGGTCGTAGGCCGCCGCCTCCGGGGTGAAATCGTTCATGTCGCAGGTGAGGATCGTGACGTTCTTCAGGCCGCGGCGCGCGGCCTCGGCGAGGATGTGCTCGCGTTGCGTCCGGGAGTGGGAGACGCCCGTGATCCGGGCCCGCGGGTATTTCTCGGCCATCCACAGCGTGAGCGAACCCCAGCCGCAGCCGAGATCCAGCACGTCCAGTCCGTCGGCGATCCGGGCGCGTTCGCAGGTCAGGGTGAGCATGGCTTCCTCCGCCTCGGCGAGGGTCTCGCTGCCCTGGGCGTAGAAACAAGAAGAGTACTTGAGCCGCGGCCCAAGGCAGTGCTGGTAGAATTCAGTCGGCACCTCGTAGTGCTGCTCCTTGGACTCGGTGGTGTTGATAGCGATGGGCATCGCGCGCAACGACTCGGCGAACTGGGCCACCTGCGTGGCCGGACTGGGATCGGCGATCTCGCGCAGGCGCGCTCGCAGCAGACGCCGGATGCCGATGCGGATCAGCCAGTCGGGGAGCAGGTCTTTTTTGAGGAGGGAATCGATCATGGTGGATCTGGGCAAAGGAGGAAATGGCAGACGGCGACTCGGGCGGTCTGGGAAAACAGGATGAGATGTTAGGTGCCGGTGGGATGCGGCTTTTTCGGAAACCACGGGACGAACGCGCTCGTGGTCTGTTGGTAGCGTCGGTACGCGTCGCCCTTCGATCGGAGGGATTGCTCCTCGGTGAGCGGGATGCCCGTTACCCGCAGCAGCAGGTAGAGGATGCTCGCCGGGCTGATGATCGCCAGCCAGCCCCAGGGCGAACCGAGGGCGATCACCAGAAACGCGACCCACACGAGCCATTCGAAAAAGTAGTTCGGATGCCGGCTGAGCGACCACAGGCCGACGGAGCATACGCGGCCGCGGTTGGCGGGGTCGCGCTTGAAGGCGGCGAGCTGGGCGTCGGCGACCGTTTCCCCAACAATCGCCGCCAGCCAGAGACCGGCGCCGATCAGTTCCAAGGGGTGAAAGGCGGCCGACGGATTGAGGGCAGGCAACAGGAACGGCAGCCCGAGCAGCACCACGGAGAAGGCCTGCATTTGGAAGAAGCCCGCCATCTTCGGACCGAAGTTACCGGCCCAATCCTTCCGCAGCTGTACGTAACGTCCGTCCTCGACGGGATGATGAGCGGCCACACGTTTCAGCAGATGCGTGCCGAGGCGCAGGCTCCAAACCACGGCGAGCGTCACGATCAAGATTCGGCGTGCTGGCCAACCCGTGCCACCGAGGACGTACCAGCCGGCGAGCAAAACAAAGGCATAGGACCAGGCGACGTCGACGAATCCGTAGTTGTCCAGTCGTCGACACACGACGTAGAGCCCTGCGAAGAGCAGGCCAAGGCCAATGCAGGCCAGCACGATGAGCAAAAGCGGGGACATCACCCAAGACTACGGGCGAGCAAGGCGTTTGGACGCCAATCTCCGCAAGGCCGGCCGCGCGCCATAGGTGACGGCGGCGATCAGGAGCGGCGCGGTCAGGGCCCAGGCCGTGAAGGCGTGGACGCCGGCCCAGCCAAAGCGTTGCAGGAACTCGCCGATGCTGGCGTCGCGGAAAACCTGCAGCACCTCGGTGATGGTAAAGCGGTCGCCCTGCGCCTGCCACACCCACTCCCCGAGCCGGACGTACACCAAAATCATGATCAATTGGACCGCGCCGAGCAGTTGGTTGAGGGTTTGCAGCAGCGGTTGGTTCAGGCGCAGCCAGAGTCCGACGATGAGATTCAGCAGCGAGGTTAAGCCCAAGAAAGGTAACAGGGAGCACGCCGTGCCGACTCCGAGCGTCAGGGCCACCTTGTCGGGCGTGATGCCCTGCGTGAACAGCGCGACGAGCGGATCGCGCACGCGCCGCTGCCAGAACGGGCGGGGCGGGTTATCGGTCGTCACGCGAGCAGGTAAACCACGATCGAGATCACCGTCAACAGACCCGGCAGGAGCAGCGTACCCGGATTGCGGCGGGTGAAGACCGGGTCAAGCGAACCGTTCGCCGGCACGGCAAAGAGTTCCCGCAGCATGTAGGCAGCCATGGCCATGTTGCCGAGCAGGATGATGGAGACGAACCAAAGCACGCGCGATGCGAGCGACTGCTCCTTCCACGCCACCCATACAAAGAAAGCGATGAAGGCCCAATAGGCATCAACCAACGTCGCGATCACCCACGGATCGCGCATCGTCGGACTCTGCGCGAAGGCACTCAACGCCTGCTGCGAGCCCGCCCAGCCGGTGACCCCGATCATGGAGAGGATGACGATGATGAAGAGACCGCGAAGAAAGAGGATCATGGGGAGGGAAGAGCAGGGAGCGAGGAGCGAGGAGCAAAAGTAGCACTGGCGGCAAGGAGCAGGGCTGCGCGCACCGGTGTGCTCGCGACTCACTACCCGTTACCCGCTACTTCAAATTCAGATTGTTCGCGCGGGTGTGCAGGGTGTGCACGACCGAGATGTGGCGGAGGGCGAAGGCGGCTTCGCAGTAGCACAGGTAGTAGTGCCACTTGCGGATGAAGCGGTCGTCGAACCCGAGGGCCCGGACCTGCGCGAGCTTGGCGTGGAAACTGGCGCGCCAATGGTGGAGGGTGATGGCGTAGTCGCTGCCGAAATCCTCCATGGCGTGCAGCACGAGGCCGCCCTTCTCGCTGAGGAGATGGTTGAGCCGGTTGACCGAGAGCAGCAGTGAACCGGGGAAGATGTGCTTCTGGATGAAATCGACGCCTTGGCGCAGGGCGGCGTAGCGGTGGTCGGGCACAGTGATGTATTGCAGCGCGAGGAGTCCCTCGGGCTTGAGCAGGCGGTCGCAGGCCGCGGCGAAATCGGGCAGATAGCGGTGGCCCACGGCTTCGAGCATCTCGATGGAAACGATCTTGTCGTAACGGCCGGTGATGTCGCGGTAGTCTTGCATGCGCACCTCGATGCGGTCGGCCAGGCCGGCGGCGGCGATGCGCTTGACCGCGAGGTCATGCTGCTGGCGGGAGATCGTGACGGTGGTGACCTTGCAGCCGTATTTGCCGGCAGCGTGCAGACTCCAGCCACCCCAGCCGGTGCCGATCTCCAGCACATGGTCGGTGGGCTTGAGCTGGAGTTGGCGGCACAGGGCCTCGTTCTTGGCCGTCTGGGCCTCGGCCAGCGTGGCGTCGGGCCGTTCCCATTTGGCGGCAGAGTACATCAGGTTGTCGTCGAGCCAGAGGGCGAAGAAATCGTTGGAGAGGTCATAGTGCTCGGCGATGTTGCGGCGCGCGATGCTGCGGTTGTTGGGCCGGAGCAGGTGACCGAGGCGGTCGGCGGCGCGCAGGAGGTTGAGCACGAGCGAGCGCGCCCGCTGGGAGCCGGAGAGCGTGGGGGCGTGCTGGTGGTTCAGCACGAACCAGCCGATGATGGCGGTGAGGTCGGGTGTCTCCCAATCGCCGTCGATAAACGACTCGGCGAAACCAATGTCGCCGTGGAGCAGGCATTTCTTGAAGAATGCCGGGCGGCGCACGCGGAGGAAGGCCTGGTTGGTCACGCCCGGTGCGAGGTCCTGCGCGGCGAGATCCGGATTCCCGAAGACCCGCACCGAGCCGTCGGGCAGTTCGATCTGCAGGCGGCCGAGGGGCAGTTCGGCAAAGGATGCCAACACCGCGCGTTCGGCAAAGGAGCGGCGACGGGCGGAAAGGGGGGCGGTGGCGGTCGTGACGGAGGTGCTCATGCTTGGGCTTTGGTTGAAGGGGAGAGGAGGGAGACGGATTTTGGATCGGAGGCTGGCGGGACGATGCTGGCGTGGGGACGGTAGAGGCCGTGCTGTTCGCTGGCGCGGGCGGATTTGGCAAACCACGGAATCTTTTTCAGCCAGAGCCGGAAGGCGTGCCAGTGGATGAGGCCGATGATCCGCAGCGTGATGAAGGGGTATTTCAGCGTGAACCAGGCGAGACGGCCGTCAGTGAGCGGCTGGCGCGGACCGGTCAGCATGCTGGTGAGCGTGCGCTCGTCGCCGACGTAGTCATCGATCTGGATGGACAGACGATCCCCCGGGACGCGCAGCTTGAAATCGAAGGCCACGTCGACGTCGCTGAAAGGAGAGACGTAGAAGTTCTTGGGGACGCGCAGGCGGAAGGTGTCCGGTTGCTCCCGGGTCTCCGGTCCGAGCGCGAAGGGTTTCATCTCCTTGAATGTGTTGGTGACCTCCGCAAGGGCGGCGACCGGGGTGCCGGTGCGGTCGTAGCAGAAGTAGAACGACACGGGATTGAAGAGGTAGCCGAGGACGCGCGGCAGCGTGACCAGGAACACGCGACCGCCCGTCAGGTCGACCCCTTGTTTGGCCAGGTGGGCCATGACGCGCTGCTTCAGCCCGAGGGGACTAGCCTCCGGATGTGCTTTTGGCATCCCCTCGGAAGCTGACCGCTGGTCAGGAGGCGGGAACAAGGCTTCGTTCGTCGGCAGGAAGTCACCGTCGCGGAACGAGTAGAGATTGCGCCGGTTGGCGGAGAACAGGCGGAGATTCCGGTGCAGGCCATCAACCTCGTCCAGATCCAGGGCGAAGAGGAAAATGCGATACACAAACCGGTGCGCCTTGGGCGCAAACCGGGCGTGCATGACATGGCATTCGTACAGACAGGAGTTCACTCATCCAGTACTACGCGCAGGACGAGGGAAGGGATGCCTTCCGGCCCAACTATTTGGCCAAGGCGTGACAGGAAACCGCCTTTGTATCCCTCGATTCCTGATCGATGAGCAACTGGCTGAGAGTCACCGCGGAGAGGAGGCCGTCCTCATGGAAGCCGTAGCGGGTCCAGGCGCCACAGAAGTAGGTCTCGGTGCCGTCGCGGGCGCTGGCGTTGAGGGCGGGGATTTCGGTCTGGGCGCGAATGGCTTCCAGCGTGAACAGGGGGTGCTCGTAGACGATGGTCCGCAGGATGCGCGTGGGATTGATGCGGTCGGCGCCGTTGATCGAGACGAAGAAGTTTTCCCGGTCGGACACGCCCTGCAGGCGGTTCATCCAGTAGATGGTCATCGGTTCGATGCGGCCGGCAGGGTCGCGGGCGAGGGAGTAGTTCCAGGCGGACCAGGCGAGCCGGGTGCGCGGCATGATCGAGGCGTCGGTGTGCAGCGTCGCGGTGTTGGCCTGGTATTGGAAGGCGGACAACAAACGGGTTTCGTCCGGCGTGGGTGACGCGAGCAGCGCGAGGGAGGCGTGACCGTGGGTGGCGAAGATGACCTTGTCGAATCGCTGCGTGATGCCATCGTTCGTTGTGACGAACACGCCGGAGGGGCCGCGGGTGACGCGCCGGACCGGCGCGTTGCGGCGGATGCGGTCGGCCCAGGGGGCGGTGAGGCGCTTGACGTATTCCTGGGCGCCGCCGTCCACGGTCCACCATTGGTGCTGGGTGTGGAGTCCGAGAAAGCCGTGGTTGTGGAAAAAGCGCAGCAAGGTGCGGGCGGGGAAGAGCAGCATTTTCTCCGGCGGCGTGGACCACACGGCGCTGCTCATAGGGACGAGGTAGAGGTCCAGGAAGTCGGCACCATAGCCCCGGGCCCGCACGTAGTCGGCGAGGGTCATCGTGTCGATCGTCGGGTCGGCGAGCGCGGCGAGGGCCTCACGGTTGAAGCGGTCGATCTGGAAGAGCATCCGGTAGAACGACGGACGCAGCAGGTTGCGGCGCTGGGCGAAGAGGTGATTGAGGGACGTGCCGCAGAACTCGAGACCGGTATCCTCATGGCGGACGCTGAAGGACATGTCGGTCTTCTTGACCGGCACCTTGAGTTCGCTGAAGAGGCGCGTGAGGTGCGGGTAGGTCTCGTAGTTGAAGACCATGAAACCGGTGTCGATCGGCAGCGGGCGTCCGGTGCCGGGCTCGGGGACGGTCACGGTGTTGGTGTGTCCGCCGACGTGGGCGTTTTGCTCGAAGAGCGTGACGTCGAAGTGGCGGTGCAGGAAATGGGCGCAGCCGAGACCGGAGATCCCGGTGCCGATGATGGCGAGGGAGGGCATCTCAGGATTGGGAGAGAGGGGATGAGTGATGGCGGCTTTCTCGTACGGGCACGGTGAGCGGGTGTTTGATCTAGCTACGTGTGACCCGGCCGGATGGATTCAATTAAGGTGGGCGGGGCTGCTGCGGGGTAGGGTCGGTCTCTGACCGGCCCCGGCTGTTCGGCCCCGCGACTGGCTCGGGGTCCTGAGTGCGCCGCATGGAGAGACCGGCTCGCCAACGCCTGCGGGTGACAGGCCAATGCAGTCAGTCGCGTGCAAGCACGCTCCCACAACCGAGCCAAGTCGGAACGCATTTCACTTTTTCCACTTTTACCCCGGCTGGTCGGGAGACCAGCCCTCCATAGGGGCATGGCGGTTCTTTCTGCCGAAGTGTCGCGGCCCGTCGGCCAGTGCGAATAAAAAGCCCCGCGGCGGGAGGCGCGCGGGGCGGAAGCTGGGAAGGGTGGGTTGGGCCCGGGTCAACCTTGCTGGTTGGGTGTGCCCGGGTGTTGCGTTTGCTCGGAGACGTCCTTGTGTACGGCCGGGCCCTCCTTCTTTTGCAGCTGGTCGGCGAGGCCGGGGGTGTTGACCGTGGCGATGGCGATGGCGGCGGCGGTGGGCACGACCTTGCGGAGGGTGTTGATCTCGTGCTGGACCGAGGAGGTGGAGAAGCGGCGGACGGTGTCGTGGTGGGCGATTTGCGCGGCTTCGTCGTAAATGGACTTGGGCACAGGTTTCAGGCCCCAGATGAAACCGGTCCAGGAGAGCAGCTTCAGGCCGTAGTAAGTCGGGTCGATTTCCCACCAATAAAAGCCGTTGCGCGTGGAGGATTGGTAGCGGTGGTGGTTGTTGTGCCAGCCTTCGCCGAGACACACGAGGGCGAGGATGAAGCTGTTACGGGAATCATCGGTCGTGTTGAAGCGGCGTTTGCCCCAGAGGTGGGTGAAGGAGTTGATCGAGGCGGTGCCGTGGAAGAGGGCGGTGGTGCTGATGAAGAAGCCCCAGACGAGCAGTTGCGCGCCGCTGGTGCCGAGACCGGGCGCGGCCGTCTCAAGGTAGCGGCCAAGCAAAAAGAGGCTGGTGGCAAAAAGGACCGGCACGACGATGTCGAAGCGGTTCAGCCAGACGAGCTCGGGGTATTTGGCGAGGTCCTTGACCTTGGAGTAGTCGGTCGGGAAGTTGCGCTTGCTGGTGATCCAGCCGATGTGGGACCACAGGAAGCCGTGGACGTGCGGGGAATGGGCGTCCTCCGCCTCATCGGAGTGCTGGTGGTGGTGGCGGTGGTGGTAGGCCCACCAGAGCGGACCGCGCTGGACGGTCGTACCCGTCCAGAGCGCCAGGAGAAACTGGCCGAAACGGGACGTGCTGTAGGTCTTGTGGGAGAAGTAGCGGTGAAAGATGCCGGTGACGGCGAACATGCGGACGAAATAGAGGGCCACCGCGGTCCAGACGGCGAACCAGCTCCAGCCGGCCCAGATGACCCCGAGACAGCCTAGGTGGAGAATGATGAAGGGAATGCAGCGGACGAGGTTGACGCCATCGGGCTGGGCCCGGATGGACTCGGCTGATTCGACCGAGTAGTCGGAATCAATCCACTGAACGAGGGAGGCGAAGAAGCGACGCATGAGTGAGGCGACAGGGAATGGCTGGTGGAGGAGAGTGCAAGTTGTGTTTCAGACTACAGTCCGGCGAGGGCGCCCGACTGCGTGATCATAGGATCAGGGAGCGGCGGGTGAGGCGCATGATCCGGGCTCATGCGGTAGATACGGTCGGAGGGGGGCTCGGGGACGCGATTATTTTCAGACTCTCGTTTAGCGGCCCGCTGGGCTGACTTCAGTGCAGAGGACCAGCGTGTCTGAAAAAGTGGAACGCAGCTGTCCGGCCCATCGGGAACTGGCATCCCGTCAATCGCTTCCCAATCAGCGAGCCCCTCAGGCTGCGAGGCGATTGGGCTTCTCGGTATTCTCGGGAGTGCTCTTGTCGTTCTTCGGACGCAAGGGTTCACCGGACTCGGGTCCGTTGGGCGCATCCGAATGGTCCGCCTCGGTGGCGACGAGGAGGGAGAGCAGGCTGAGAGTGATGATGGCAGCTAACATGGCTTGGTGTATCCGGCGCTGGGTCAGAGCGCTTGGGATGAAATTTGTTCCTGATCTCTACCAAACCCGGAAGGATGGAGCAGAGTTACAGGGATTCCCGCGCATGGTCAGTACGCTGGATCGGGCAAAGTGAAGCACGTTCGGGGCCTTTACAAGGGGCAGCCCGTTGAATGAGGCACTATCAATTCCACGGTGACACAGGATTAGCAGAACTACGAAGCGTTCGTTGAGAACGCTTTGCAAACGAGGCGGACGAAGTTTTCCAGCGCCGCCTCGCGGTATTCGGCGCGACAAAGACCTCTCGTGCACCGGCGCATGTCGGGGAGTGTCACCAAGGAGTGGTGCGGTGATCCGACCACAAAACTGAACCGCCAAAGAAAGTCCGCCGGAGAAAGCGCCGGGTCATGACGCCGCAGTTCCTGGCATGACCAAGGCTCCGATTGCCGATGTTTCGCGTGCCAGACGGCGGAGCAGACGCGCCGGAGCGAGGTTTTGCCTTTATCGATGAAAAGGGGGAGCGCAGTGTGCCCGGGTGAATGATCACGAACAGCCGGAGCCCGGGTTGGAGCCAGCCGATCCCAAGCTGGTTTACTCGAAATTTGAGAGCGAGCTGACGGTGCGTCCGGATGACATCGATCTGTATCAGCATGTGCACAGCAGCCGGTACATGGATTATGTGCTGGCGGCGCGCTTTGACCAGATGGAGCGATGCTATGGCATGCCGATGGCGGAGTTTCAAAAGATGGGATATGGGTGGGTGATCGCCTCCACGCAGATGAATTTCCGGCGGGCGCTCGTGATGGGCGACCGCATGATCGTGCGGTGTTGGATCGAGAAATTTTCCCTCATCGGGTTGCGGTTGCAGTTTGAGATCGATCGGAAAGGGGACGGCAAGAGAAGCTGTGACGGTTGGTTTGACTACGTGATGATCTCGCTCGAAAACGGCCGACCGGCGCGCATTCCGGAGCAAATCCGTCGGAAATACTCGATCTGACCAAAAACGAAGACAGGCCGCTTGTTGTTCCCGCCAAGCGGGATGGAAAAGCAGAGGACAGAATTCCCTTGCAACACCCGCGCTATTGAGCGTTCTTACGCACCTCGTTAGAGACAGCGTTTGATGACAGGAACTGGTGAGTCGTTGGCTGAGCGTTTGGCTTAAGTGATGATTTCGAAACCCACGTTGGGAACAGACTGGCAGATGGCGAAGGATCTACGAATTATCACATGAGCAATTCCAAACTCTACGTTGGAAACCTATCGTTCAAGACCACCGACGACGAACTCCGCAGCCATTTCGGCCAGTTCGGCACCGTTACTGACACCTACGTCGCCATGGACAAGATGACCGGCCGCCCCCGCGGTTTCGCGTTCATCACCATGGGCACTCCCGAAGAGGCCAAGCTGGCCATCGAGAAGACCAACGGCGTTGATTTCGGCGGCCGTGCCCTCCAAGTCAATGAGGCCCGTCCGAAGGAAGATCGTCCTTCCGGCGGCTTCGGCGGCGGCGGCGAGCGTCGCGGCGGCTTCGGCGGCGGCGGTCGTGGCGGCTACGGCGGCGGCGGCGGTGGCGGCGGCCGCGGTGGTTTCGGTGGCGGCGGTCGCGACCGTTACTAATCCCCGGTTTCGCGTCCCGCGAATTCCAACTTTCAAGGCGGAGCCTCACGGCTCCGCCTTTTTCTTGGGCGGTACCGGCCCGGAAGCATCGTGCTGGCCTCTTGCCCGAGCTTTGCCTGAATCGCCGTCGAACCGGTCCGGTTGCATTCCATGGCAAGTCATCCCAGGCCTTCCTCAAATGCGGTCGCGCGGCACCTCGGGCGTCTCCGCGCGTGCACGCTTTGCCCGCACATGGAGAAACCGGTGGTCGTCGGCCGGCCGGTGGTCTCACGCATTCTGCTCGTGGGGCAGGCGCCGGGTGACAAGGAACCCAAACTCGGCCGGCCCTTTGCGTGGACCGCGGGCAAGACTTTGTTCAAGTGGTTTCAGGAGGGCCTGGGTTGGACCGAGGAGGAAACGCGCAACCGGATCTACTTTGCGGCGGTCTGCCGCTGTTTTCCCGGAAAAAAGCTCACCGGGGGTGATCGGGTGCCCGACGAGACGGAAATCGCCCACTGTTCCCGCTGGCTCGCCGCCGAGATCGCCTTGTTGCGGCCTGCGCTGGTGCTGCCGGTGGGGAAACTCGCGATGGCCCAGTTTCTGCCGCCGGCGCCGCTCACCGCGTTGATTGGCCGGCAGCTTTCGATCGACTACCGCGGGCACCCGATGGATTGCATCCCGTTGCCTCATCCCTCGGGGGCCTCTCCGTGGCATCGAATGGAGCCGGGCCAGACACTGCTGCGCCAAGCTATGGCGGCCGTGGCGGCGCATCCCGCCATCCGGGTGGTAATTTGATTTGCCATGCGGATGCCGCGCGACTGCCTTGCGCGCATGAGTTTTCTTCGGCGGACCTCCCGCGTCCTTCTCGTTTTCTGCAGTCTGCTTCCGGCTTTGGCCGCCCCCAAGGTCAAGCACACGACGCCCGTGGACGGCGTGTACACGGGGGCCATCACGATCGATGCGGCCACCGGCGCGGTGCTGTTCGAGGATAACGCCGATGGCCAGAACCCGCCGGCGAGCATGACCAAGCTCATGACTTTCGCCGTGGTTCACGACAAGCTGGCGGACGGCACGATCACGCTGCAGACCCCGGTGCCGATCACCGCGCAGGACGCGAGCATGGGCGGCACGCAGGTGTACCTCGATCCGCGGGAGACCTTTTCCGTCGAGGAACTGCTCTACGCGATGATGATCCAGTCGGCCAACGATGCCGCGCACGCCCTGGCGCGGGCGGCCGCCGGATCGACCCCGGCCTTTGTGGAGCTGATGAACGCCAAGGCACGATCGCTCGGCATGAATCAGTCGACCTTCCGCACGCCGCATGGCCTGCCGCCGCCCAGCCGGCGGATTGCAGACGGTGATCTGACCACCCCGCGCGATTTTTCGCTGTTATGCCGGTACCTCATCATGAACACGGATGTGCTCAAATACACCTCCATCCGCGAGCGGGACTTCGGGCCCAATCGCGCGAAGGGACCCCAGCACATGCGCAACCACAACAACCTGCTCGGCAAGATCCCCGGCGTGGACGGCCTCAAGACCGGATACACCGCGAGCGCCGGCTACTGTCTCAGCGCCACGGCCGAGCGCAACGGACGCCGCGTGATCACGGTCATCATGGGCTCGTTCGGACCCGGACGGCAGATCGACAAGGGACGGGCGCGTGATCTCAAGGCCGTGGAGTTGATCGAGCAGGGATTTGCCGCCGCGCCGGCCCCCATGCCGGCCGTGAAAACCCTGGCCCCCGCACCCAAGCCCGCCGCCCTGGGTGCGCCTGCGCCCACGAACTCGCCGGCGGCGATCCCGACGGTCAAGACCGACAAAACAGAACAATCCTCGACGACGACGGAGCCAGTCCTTAAATTTCGTGTCATCCCCCCGGAGCAAAAACCGTGAAACACCCCTATCTACGCCCTTTCCTTTGTCTGATCCTGTCCCTGCTGGCCGCCGGCCAGGCTTGTGCTCGGGAAAAAATCCCGCCCGAGGACCTGGACATTGTCGAGAAACGCTGGCCTGAGGCCATCAAGACCTTCACCGGATTGCGCTACGTGGTGCTCGCTCCCGGCGATGCCAACGGGCCGCAACCGAAGCCGGGCAATATGGTGAGCGTGGTGTACAAGGGCATGCTTCTCGACGGCAAGGTGTTCGATCAGAACAACGCGGAGCATCCGCTCAAAGTCAGGGTGGACCGAGGCGAGCTGATCGCCGGCTGGGACGAGGCCCTGCAGAAGATGCACAAGGGCGAGAAATGGCTGCTCATTGTCCCGCCCGAGATGGCGTACGGCGCGCGCGGCCGGCCACCCGACATCAAGCGCTATGCGACGCTCGTGTTCGAGATGGAGCTGCTCGATTTCGGATCCGAGCTGAAATAAGGGCGGCGCGCCTCAGCGCATCATCTCGTCGAGCAGCGGCTTCACCGCCTCCGCCCAGAGCTGGTAGCCGGCGGCATTGGGATGCAGCTGGTCGGGCATGATGATGTGCGGGATGGTGCTGTCGTTGCCGAGGAAACGGGCGTTGATGTCGAGGTAGCGGATCGTCGTGCCGTTGTCCAACTTGGCCAGTTCGGCATTGGCCGTGTTGATCGCCACCATGCGCTTCTGGGCATCAAGCACCGCCTCGTACGTGATCACGCCTTCCTTGTTCTTGCGCGGACCGCGCGGAAAGATGGCGTGCAGCAGGATCTTTGTCCCGGGCAACTTGGCCTGGATCAGTTCGATGATCTTTTTGTCCGCCGCGGCGATCTCGGCGCCGTTGTGTTCGCCGCTGTTGTTGGTGCCGATCATGAGAACAAGGACCTTCGGGCTGATGCCGTCCAACTCCCCATTCTCGATGCGCCAGATCACGTGCTGCGTGCGGTCACCGCCGATGCCGAAGTTGGCCGGTTGATACTGGCCGAAATATTTTTCCCAGACATGCGGGGCCTTGCCCCAGCCCTCGGTGATGGAGTCACCCAGAAAGAGGACGCCGATGGGACCGCTCTTGCCCCGGGCCAGAAAGGATTCGTGGAGCTCAAAGAAACGGGCGTTGCCGGTCTTGGGCGCCCCGACCGACGCGTCGGACTTGGCGGCGGGAGTCGCGGTGGCCGCGGGAGTCTGGGACCACACAGGGGAGAGGAGACCGGCAAAACCGGCGACGAGGATAAGAAGCAACTTGCGCATGGGATGGATGGGGGTTGCACCCGGCAGCATGCCGGGGCACCGCCAATCTGAAATCAGCGGCCAACCGGTCAAGCCTTGCTGGCTTTCTGAAAGAAACGCCGCTGGCTCCAAACGGAATCAGCCGAGTAGACGGCCAGGCCCAGCCAGATCAGCGCGAATGCCTGAAACCGGGCGCTGTCGAAGGGTTCGTGGTAAACGAACAGACCGATCAAAAACTGCACGGAGGGAGCGACGTATTGCAGCAACCCGAGTGAGGTCAGGCGAAGGCGCTGGGCGCCGTAGGCAAACAACAGCAACGGCAGGGCGGTCACGACGCCCACGCTCAGCACATAGGCATGCAGCCGGGCATCGGCATGACCAAGCACGCCCCCTCCCTGTACGCCCAACCAAAGCAGCAGGCCGGCGGCGACCGGAAAAAGGACGATCGTCTCCACCGTGAGCCCGGCGATCGAACCGAGGCTCGATTGCTTCTTGAGCAAGCCGTAGCTGGACCAGGTCCCGGCGATGACCAAGGCGATCCACGGCACATGGCCGACGCGGGCCAGAAGCAAAATGACGCCCACCGCAGCCAGCGCGATCGCCAGCCACTGCGGCCGGCGCAGGGTTTCCTTAAGCGCCAGCGACCCCAGCGCGACATTGCCCAGCGGAACGAGAAAGTAGCCGAGGCTGCTCTCGATGACGTGGCCCCGGTTCACCGCCCAGACATAGACCGTCCAGTTGATGGCGAGCAGCAGGCCGCTCAGGAGATTGAGTCCCAGGGAGCGGGCACTGACGAAGGCGGGACGCAGCGAGGAGAAATTGCGCTGCCACGCGAGCACGGCCAGCAGGAAGGCCAGGGACCAGACGATGCGATGGGCAATCAGTTCAAACGGCGACACCGTTTGCATCTGCTTCCAATAGATCGGGACAATTCCCCAGATCAGAAAACCGGAAAAGGCCGCGAGGGCACCGGGTCCGGTGGGTGAAGTGTCTGGAGTGCGCGTGGTCAAGCGGGTCACGATGGTTCGTCCCGTGGACCGCGTCAAACCGGAGGCCGGGCAACCGGCGTCAAATCAGGCCGATACAGCGCCTGCCGGCAACCGGCCGGGCGCATCGGCGCACTCAGCGATGCACCGGATGGGGCTTCCCCTGGTCGTCGATCGCCACGTAGGTGAAGACGCCCTCGGTGACCCGCACATGTTCGCCGCCTTTATGGCGCTGGGCCCAGACCTCGATGGCGATGCGCAGCGACGTGCGACCAGTCTTCAGGAGCAGCGCATAACAGCTCACGATGTCGCCGACGTAGACCGGATGATGGAATTCCATGGCGTCGATGGCCACCGTCGTGATGCGGCTCTTGGCGGCATTGCGGGCCAGAATCGCTCCGCCGAGATCCATTTGAGAGACCATCCAGCCACCGAACATGTCCCCGTTGGAATTGGTGTTCGCCGGCATGGCGATCGTCCGGATGACCAGTTCGCCCTGGGGGGCATTCGACGCGGGGATGGCGCTCATGGGCAGGCCAGCTTGGTTTCGGGAACGTTGCTGGCAAGCGATTGCGCGTGTCAGGATTTCCGGGAGAGCAACCAGAACGCGTGGATGATGCCGCCCAAACCGAGCAGCAACACCCAGAGCAGCAGGTTGATCACGAAGTCCTTGCCCGCGCCCTTGCGCATGTAAACGGCTACCGGGGGCAGGAAGATCGCGAGGATGATTTCGAGGATTGTCATGGGAGGTGGAATTACCGGCACAGTGGCAGGGCAGGGCGATATTTCAAGACCGCGTCCCGGACTTTGGCATTGTTTTCAAGACCCGCTGACAGGATATTTGGCAGACAATGGCAGTCACAGCTCATGCCGCATTCAAGCGTCTGTTCAACGAGGTCGGCACGGTCGATCAGGTGGGCGTTGAGGAGCGGGTCGCCAAATACACCACGCGCAGCATCAAGAAGCACGCGAAGCTTTGGGGCCTGAAGGCCGCCGTCTCGATGGTTGATCTGACCACCCTCGAAGGCAAAGACACGCCCGGCAAGGTGGCGTCGCTCTGCCAGAAAGCGCTCTGTCCGCACGATGATCCGACCATCCCGCAGGTCGCCGCCGTGTGTGTGTATCCCTCGATGGTGAAGCATGCGCGCCGGGCACTCGGCGAGGACACGGCGGTACGCATCGCGTCCGTGGCGACCGCCTTCCCGTCCGGTCAGGCTCCCTTGCGCACCCGGCTGGCGGAAGTGAAGGCGGCGGTGGCCGATGGGGCGGACGAGATCGACATGGTCATCAACCGCGGGGCCTTTCTCGCCGGCGAATTCCAACTGGTGCAGGATGAGATCGTGGCCGTGCGCGACGCGTGCGGAGCCGCCACCCTCAAGGTGATCCTCGAGGTCAGCGAACTTGAGACCTTCGACAACATCCGCGGCGCCTCCTTTTTGGCGATGCGCGTGTTGCGTGCCGGCGACTTCATCAAGACGAGCACCGGCAAGACCTCGCTCAACGCCACCCTCGGCAACAACCAGGTGATGATCGAGGCCATCCGCGACTTTTACCTCGAGACCGGCACCGCCATTGCGATGAAACCGGCCGGCGGCATCCGCTCCGCCAAGCAGGCGCTCCAATTCCTGACCGCCGTCAAGGAGACGCTCGGCGACGAGTGGCTCAACAACACGCGCTACCGTTTCGGCGCCTCCTCCCTCCTCAACGACCTGCTCCGCCAGTTGGAGAAGGAACGCACCGGCGCCTACCAGGCCCCGTATTACTTCAGCGAAGCGGCTGAATCCTACTGAAATTGAACACGGAGGACAGGGAGATCTCGGAGTTGCCACCAACCAGAAATCGCTGAGTCCTCTGCAATCCCCGGGCTAACAATCTTTCTTCCATGCCGACTCTTAACGACAAGAAACGTCCCGCCTCCCGCGCCACCGGCCGTCCCGCACCGGAACTCATTTTCGGCGACCTTTGGGAATTCGATCCCGCGCCCGAGACGGCCGACCCGCGGCTGAAGGCCCGTTACGACCTGTTCATTGGCGGTAAGTTTGTCGCGCCAGCTTCGGGCAAGTACTTCGACTCCCTCAATCCGGCCAACGAGACCAAGCTCGCCGAGATCGCCCACGCGAATGCCGCGGATGTCGATGCCGCGTACGCGGCTGCCAAGAAAGCCTTCGACACCACCTGGGGCAAGATGCCGGGCAAGGAGCGCGCCAAGTACATCTACCGCCTCGCCCGCCTGTTGCAGGATCGCGCCCGTGAGTTTGCCGTCGCCGAGACGATGGATGGCGGCAAGCCGATCAAGGAGTCCCGTGACTTCGACGTGCCGATGGCCGCCGCGCATTTCTTCTACCACGCCGGCTGGGCCGACAAGCTCGACTACGTCGCACCGGGCCGGAAGGTCGCCCCACTCGGGGTCGTGGGCCAGGTGATCCCGTGGAATTTCCCGCTGTTGATGTTGGCCTGGAAAATCGCCCCGGCGCTGGCGATGGGCAACACCATCGTCATCAAACCGGCCGAGACGACCAGCGTCACCGCACTCAAGTTTGCCGAGATCATTCAGGACGCCGGTCTGCCGCCGGGTACCGTCAACATTGTCACGGGCTTTGGCGGCACCGGCGCGGCCGTCATGGGACACCCGACCGCCGCAAAGGTGGCCTTCACCGGTTCTACCGAAGTGGGCAAGATCATCATGCGTTCGCTCGCGGGCACGGACAAGAAGATGACCATGGAACTCGGCGGCAAGGCGGCGAACATCGTGTTTGACGACGCCCCGCTCGACCAGGCCGTGGAAGGCATCGTCAACGGCATCTTCTTCAACCAGGGACATGTCTGCTGCGCGGGTTCGCGTCTGCTGGTCCACGAACCGGTGGCCGCCGCCGTCCTCGCCAAGCTCAAGACCCGCATCCGCACGCTGCGCGTCGGGGATCCGCTCGACAAGAACACCGACATCGGCGCGATCAACTCGCGCGAGCAGCTCAAGAAGATCGAGTCGCTCGTGGCCGCCGGGGTGAAGGAAGGCGCGACGCTCTTCCAGCCCGCCTGCAAGCTGCCCACGAAGGGGTACTACTTCCGCCCGACGGTGTTCTCCGGCGTCTCAATGAGCCATCGCATCGCCCGCGAGGAGATCTTTGGCCCCGTGCTCAGCGTGCTCACCTTCCGCACCCTCGACGAAGCGGTGGAGAAGGCCAACAACACCGCCTACGGCCTGAGCGCCGGCGTGTGGACGGACAAGGGTTCGCGCATCCTCAAGATGAGCACCGAGCTTAAGGCCGGGGTTGTCTGGGCCAACACCTACAACAAGTTTGATCCCACCTCACCGTTTGGCGGTTACAAGGAGTCCGGCTTCGGCCGGGAAGGCGGCCGCCAAGGCCTGTTGGACTACTGCAAGCTGGTCTGAAGCGATGCCACGTGAGTTCGTGCCTCCCGCCGAGTGCCCCGTCTGCGGGGAGCCGGTCCCGCCCGGGTCCCGGGCCTGTCCAGGGTGTGGGGCCGACGAACGGTCGGGTTGGGACGAGGACGCCACGCGGTACGACGGGCTGGACCTGCCCGACTCGGCCTTTGCCGATGAGCACGAGGACAGGCGCGAGCCGGCAACGGGCAAGTCAAAGGACCGGCTTTGGCTTGTGATCACCGTTCTGCTGCTCCTCGCGGTGATCACCGCCTTTGTTTTCCGCTGACACCATGCCCGCGCGCCCATCCGCCCCCGTGCCGGGAATTCCGTGCAGCGCCAACCCCGTGGGGATCGCCAAGCGTCCGCCGGTGTTTCTCTCCGTTGTCTTGTGTCCGGCCACCACCGGGGTTTACATGCCGGTTGCCCACGGCTACACCCTGAGCACCCGCCCGTCGCTCCGGGCGACCTAAGCACCAAACATTCTTTCCGCCATGACCCGACTCCCCATCACCAAAACGCCCAAGGTCTATGTGGGCGGGGCTTTCATCCGTTCCGAGAGTGCGCGCACCTTTCCGCTCAAGGATGCGGCCGGAAACTTTTTTGCCAACATTCCGCAGTGCACCCGCAAGGACCTGCGCAACGCCATCGAGGCGGCCGCCAAGGCCGGCCCCGGCTGGGCGAAACGCACCGCCTACAACCGCGGCCAGATCATTTATCGTCTCGCCGAGATGATCGAGGCCCGCAAGGCCGACATGGCCGACGCGTTGATGATCGGGGGAGCCTCCAAGGCGGGCGCGGCGAAGGAAATCGCCGCCACCATCGACCGACTGATCTACTACGCCGGCTGGACCGACAAATACGAACAGGTGCTGGGCAACGTGAATCCTGTGGCCTCGCCGCATTTCAATTTCACGGTCACCGAGCCCATGGGCATCGTGGGCGTCCTGGCCCCCGACGAGGCCCCGCTGCTGGCGCTCGTGTCGCTGCTCACCCCGGCCATCACCAGTGGCAACACGGTTGTGGCGCTGGCCTCGTCCACGCAGCCGTACCCGGCCATCGTGTTGGGTGAGATGCTCGCCACGAGCGACCTGCCGGGTGGCGTGGTGAATCTGCTCACCGGTTTCCGCAAGGAGATTGTCCCGACCATGGCCACGCACACGCACCTGCGGGCGATTGTCGGAGTGGCGAACGCCGAGGAACGCAAGACGCTCAAGCTGGGCGCCGCCGAGAGTGTGAAGCGCGTGAAGCTGCACAAGGCGGAGGAGCCGGTGGATTGGTATTCCGAGAACGCCCAGGGACTCTACGAACTGCGGGACACGCTGGAGTTCAAGACCACGTGGCACCCCATCGGAGCATGAGCATGATACCCGGACCCGATGCCCAGCGCCAGAAAGCCCAGCTGTTGATCTGGTGGATCATCTGGGGAGCAGTGTTGGGCGGACTGTTTGTCTTCTATGCCGTGCTCGGCCGGGGACCGGTGAAGCCCTCGCCCGCCGGGGACCTGTTTGTGAACCTGGCCGGGATCGTTCCACTGTTTGTCAGCATTGTCATCCGCTGGCTCGTGCTGCCGCGGTACGATGAACTGAAGCGCGCCTTTCCGCTCTACATCGTCGGCCTAGCCCTGGCCGAGGGCTGCGGACTGCTCGGACTGGTTTTGGGCGGACCGTACCGCGACGACCTGTTCGTCCTTGGCGTGCTGGGCGTGGCGCAGTTCGTGCCGATCTTCGCGAAGCGGATGCTCGAGCCGAAGGGCTCGGGTTTCATTCCCAACAACTGATCGCCGGGAAGGACGGTTGTTCGGTGGCCTAATTGGCCGCCCATTCGCGCACGGTGATCTGGGAGGAGTGGGTGAGGTGGAGCGGATCAGAGTGCGCGATCGCTTCGGCCGCCGAGAGGTTGTCGGCTTGGATGACGTAGGCACCGCCGGAGCGATCAGTGAAGGGACCGGCAAGTTCCAGGCGCTGTTCGGAGCGCAACCGGTCAAGGAATGCATAGTGCGGGGTGATGGCCTTCGGATCAAAGGCCGGGAGCCGGAGCGTGATGACGAGATAGCGAGGCATGTCGGTAGCGGGGTTCAGTTTTCAGCCTGGATGACGATCTTCCCGAAGTGCGCCGCCTGTTGAAGGTGCGCGAAGGCCGCAGGGACCTCGGCGAAGGAGAACACCCGGTCGATCGGCGGGTGCAGGCGCGCAAGTTCGAGCGAGCGCAGCAACCGCCGGAAATCGGTGCGGGAACCCACCCGGAGCGAGTGAACCGTGGCTCCGCTGCGGATGAGGGCGAGGGCGTCGAGGTTGAGGGTCGTGCCGCCCAGAAAACCGACGAAGGCAATCCGTCCACCCATGCGCACCGCTTGCAAGGCCTCTCCGATGGTGGCCGGGCCGCCGACATCAAGCACGAAGTCCGCGCCCCGCCCCTCAGTCAACTCGCGCACGCGGCGGCCCCAGTCCGGCGTCGAGCGATAGTTGAGCGTGGCGGCTGCTCCCATGGTCCGGGCGCGGCCGAGTTTTTCGTCACTGCCTGATGTGATGATCGTGCGCAGGCCTGCGGCGTGCGCCAGTTGCAGACCAAAGAGAGAGACACCACCGGTGCCTTCCAGCACGACAGTCGCGCCCGGCCGGAGGTCGCCCGCGTTGAAGAGGGCGCTCCAGGCGGTGAGCGCGGCAATGGGCAGGGTGGCCCCTTCGGCGAAAGACAAATGAGCCGGCAGAGGGAGCAGACCATGCTCCGGCAAAATCCCGAATTCGGACAAGGTCCCCGGCAGCGGACCGCCGAGGGCCAAGCGCGTGTTCTCCGGGGTGGCCGGGCCTTCCTGCCAGGACTGGACGTAGTGGCTGATGACGCCGTCACCGCGTTTCCAGGCGGTGACACCGTCGCCGACCGCCACGATTTCCCCGGAGGCATCGGATAGCGGGGTGAATGGCATCGGCAGGCCGGGCAGGTACGTGCCCTGCAGGATGGCCAGATCGCGGTAGTTGAGCGACCAGGCGTGCCAGCGCACGAGCACCTCGCCGGGCCCGGGTTGCGGTTCAGGCCGGGCGACGAGAGTGAGAGCGTCGAGACCGAAGCGAGAGATTTGCCAGGTTTTCATGGGTCAATGGGTGTGGCTCACTCCGGCAGCAACCGGATCAGCTCATGTTGGTCGGGCGCGAGGAGGTAGCACGCCGTGAGGATGGCCGGGCGGTCTCCGATGTTGTCGAAGTGGAGCACGCGGGCATCCGCCGGTTCATAGACGGCGTCGCCGGCGTGCAGGATTTGCCGCGGCCCGCCCTCAAGTTGGAACAGAATGACGCCGTCAAGGAGGACGCCGACCACAGGGCAGGGATGCAGGTGCAGGCCCGTGGGACAGTGCGCGGGCAAAATGACCTGCTTCACGGCGGCGTTGGCCACCGGCCTGGCGGGGCTGATGCTGGCCGTCAGCAGGTCGTGGCGCACCACGGCGGTTGGATTGGGGGCAGTGGGGGCGGCGGCGGCCGTCCCGAGCAGGCAGAGCATGGGGAGCAGGAGGTTTTTCATGGTGGCCTGAGCATACCCGACCGAAGGGCGCCCCGCTAATGCCTCCTTTTTGGGCTCGTATGCCTTTTCGTTATGAGGCGAAACTGGAGGCATGGAGTTGCGGCATCTCCGATATTTCGTGGCGGTGGCAGAGGCCTTGAATTTTTCCCGGGCAGCGGAACGGATGCGAGTCACCCAGCCGGCCCTGAGCCGGCAGATCCGCGATTTGGAACAGGACCTGGGTTGCACCCTTTTGCGGCGCGGAGCCAACGCCCGCACGGAGCTGACTCCCGAAGGGCGGCGGCTTCTGGCCGGGGCGCGGGCGTTGCTGGCGGCGGCGGATGAACTCACGCAGGAAATGCGCGGGGCCGCGGCCCGGTTGCGACTCGGTCACTACGGTTCGCTCTGGCTCGACCATTTTGCGGCGGGCTTGCGGCGCTTCACCCGGCGCCATCCCGAAGTGGCGTTGCAACCGGTGGACCTGACCCCGGGCGCGCTGCCGGCGGCGTTGCGGCGGGGAGAGGTGGAGGTGGCGCTGCTGGGACAGGTACAGCCGGCGCTGCGCAAGGAATTTGGCACGGCGCTGATTGCCTCGGTGCCGGCCCAGCTGGTCCTGCCCGTCGACCATCCGCTGGCCAAGCGGCGGCAATTGCCGCTGGCGGCATTGCGCGAGGCGACGTGGGTCAGTTGGGACGAGATGGATTTCCCCGGACGCAAGCAGCTGTTGGTGGATGCCTGCCGGGCCGCGGGGTTCCGTCCCCGGATCACGCACCTCACTGACAGCATCGCATCCATGCTGGTGCGGGTGGCGACGGCGGGAGAAATCGGGCACTCCCTGCCCATGGCGGCACGCTCCCGTCCGCCCGGGGTGGTGTTCTCGGACACGGTGCCGCGCGACGCCATGATGTTTGAGATGTATCTGGGCTGGCTGAAGGACGCGCCCCGGAAAAACCTGATCGCAGACCTCGTGAAGGAACTGGCGGCAGTTTCCCCGGCAGGGCGCTAACCACCCAGCCGACCCGTCTCCGCGAGGCGTTCGATGAAGATCCAGCAGCGCTTGGCCTGGGTCTCCGGAGATTTCGCATCGGTGATGTAGCGGACGACCTGCCGGCGCATGGCCACGCTGTGGGTCAGCCAGCGTTCGTGCAGCTGCGGCCGGCCTTGAAAGACCTTGGCCATTTCCGCGGGAAGCTCCGGTTCGCGGGTGGCGCGGTCAGGCTCCAGGGTGAAGGTGAGGGTGTCGCCCGCCTTTGCGCCGGCGGGGCGGAGCAGCTCGGTCTTGAAGGCGAGTTTGTAGTGTCCGCGTTTCCCGGGCAGCAGGGTCACGCGGTCGAGGTCGTCGTTGAAGCGGAGCAGGGCGTTCAAGCCAAGGCCGCCACCCTTGATGTCGGCACGCGGCAGTTTCAGGGCGTCAACGGCCTTCTTTGGCAGATCGACCCAGTGGACCAAGGCCACCCGATAGAGTTTCGCCCGGAACTCAGGCATGGTCGCGCCGGCGGAGGAATCGGGCGATTTCGCGGGCGGTGGGCATGGCGTCGGAGGTGCCGTGCTGCGTCACCGCCAGTGCGGCCACCGCGTTGGCGAAGTGGGCGGCCTCGATCACGTTCTTCTTGAACTTCACGAGCCCGGCCACGAAGCCGCCGACGAAGGCGTCGCCAGCGCCGGTCGTATCCACGGCCTCCACCACATGGGCCTGCACCAGCGTGTAGGTCTCGGGCTGGGAAACAAAGCACCCGCGCGCCCCCAGGGTGACGATGACAATGGGCACGTTGAAAGAGCGGCAAAGCCGGTGAAGGCGGTCGAGCGGCAGGCGGTCCAGGGCCTCGACGCTGAAGTTCTTCAGGCCGCTGCGAGGGGCGCGGTTGACCAGGGTGACGAACTCGGCCTCGTTGGGGATCAGCACCTCGACGTGGCGCAGCAGGGCCAGGTCGACCTTGGGGTGCATGGGGGCGGGGTTGAACACCGTGATCGCGCCATTGCGCCGGGCCATGCGCAGGACGTGCGCCGTGGTCTTCATTTCGCTCTCGGCCTGGCAAAGCACGACCTCGGCATCGGCGAGCGCGCGGGCCGGGATGTCACGCACATGCAGGGCAAGATTCGCCCCGAGAGCCACCATGATGAGGTTCTGGCCGGCGGCATTGACGGCGATGCCGGCGGCGCCGGTGGGCTCCTTCTTCTTGATGATGAATCCCGTTTGGACGCCATTGGTCCGGGCAAATTCCTGGGCATGGGCACCGGCCGCATCCTGGCCGATGGCGCCAAAGAACAGCGTCGGGACGCCGGTGCGCGTGGCGGCGACGGCCTGGTTGAATCCCTTGCCGCCCGCTCCGGTGCGCAGCTCGGCGAGCACGGTTTCGCCGGGGGCAGGGAACGCCTTCACATAAAAGGCGAGATCCTGGACGTAACTGCCGACGATGACGACGCGTGGTTTCATTCGCAATAATCCGGAAGGACGAACGCGGAGCGTGCGTCGGAGTGCTCCCAGGGTAAAGGGGTTTTTCTCGCGGTGCAGAATTAGCGGCGTTTGCCCGTCCAAGGCGCTGTCACGACCGTTTGTCCTAACCCGCGTGTGACCGGGACGCGGGTTGCGCAGGTTGGGCGCATGTCCGCCGTCTCCCTCCCCATCGCCCACGATCGTCGCCCGGTCGGTCTTGCCGCCGGGGCGGCTGCCGTGGTTCCCTCGGCGGAGATGAAAGCGGACCCCGAAGCCAAGTTGGAGCGCGCCAAGCACCGGCTCTATGTGCTGTGCCAGCTCACGGGCTGGGGCGGGCTGACCGCGCTGCAACTGTTTTATCAAAACGCCGCTGATTCGCGGCAGAATACCCCGATCCACGACCAGGCGATCTTGATCATGATCATGCTGCAAGGCCTGCTGCTGACCCACTATTCCCGCCTGCTGATCCGGCGCTGGGGTTGGATGCAACTGGGCTGGGCCTCCTTGCTGCCGCGCGTTGCGGGCATGGCAACCGCCATGTCGTTGATCTGGTCGCTCGTTGGTTTCGGGTATGTGTATGGCGTGCTGGGCGAACCTTGGCAGGCGAAGTTCAGCCCGGCTTTTGTCATCACCACCGCCACGATCAACGGCGTGCTCCTCTTCCTCGGGTGGTTCTGCGTCTATTTCATTTATCATGCCTTCGAACGCCTCCGGCGGATGCAGCTGGAGAAACTGCTGCTGGCCGCGAGCGTGAAGGAGGCGGAATTGCGCGCCCTGAAATCCCAGGTCAACCCGCACTTTCTCTTCAATTCGCTCAACAGTCTCCGGGCCCTGATTGATGAAGATGCCCCGAAGGCGCGGGAGTCGGTCACGCGCCTGGCGAACATGCTCCGCTACTCGCTCCAATCGGGGCAACAGGAGACGGTGTCGCTCGATGAGGAGATCCGCATCGTCGAGGACTACCTGGCCCTGGAGCAGATCCGGCATGAGAGCCGGCTGCAGGTGCGCTGGGCGGTCAAGGACGCGGCGCGCAGCCAGGCGGTGCCGCCGATGTTGCTCCAGACTTTGGTGGAGAACGCCGTCAAGTACGGCATTTCCGCCCGCCGCGAGGGCGGCGAAGTGGCCATTACCGCCGACATCGAATCGGATCATCTGCACATCGGGGTCTCCAATCCGGGTGAGCTGACGACCCCGCGCAGCGCGGCCGCCTCGCGGGCGGGTTCATCGACGGGAGTGGGGTTGCGCAATGCCTCCGAACGACTCAAGTTGCTCTTCGGTGACCAGGCGCAGCTCGAGTTGAAATCCGAACCGGTTGGCTGCGTGACCGCCCACGTCCGTATCCCGTTGAAATCCGCCAAATGAAAGCCCTGCTTATCGACGACGAGCGACTCGCCCGCAACGAGCTGCGCCGCCTGCTGGCGGCCCACCCCGACATCACGATCGTCGGCGAAGCGGTGGACGTCGAGGATGCGCGGCAAAAGGTCGCCGAGCTCAAACCCAGCCTGTTGTTTCTCGACGTCCAGATGCCCGGCGCCGACGGCTTCAGCCTGCTGGAGCAGCTCGAGCCTCCCTTGCCGGTTGTCATTTTCACCACCGCCTACGACGAGTTTGCGGTGAAGGCCTTTGAGTTCAACGCGCTCGACTACCTGCTCAAGCCCGTCGACCCGAACCGCCTGGTCGCGGCCTTGGAACGGCTGCGTCAGCGCGACGAGGGTGCGGGTGAGGCCGCGGCCGGTCCGGTGGCCAGTCACCGGCTCACCCTGGAGGACAAGGTGTTCGTCCGGGAAGGCGAGCGCTGCTGGTTCGTGCAGGTGAAAAACATCCGTCTGCTCGAATCCGAGGGCAACTACACCCGGATCTGCTTCGATGACCAGAAGCCCCAGCTGTTCCGCTCGCTCACGGCCATGGAAGAGCGGCTGGATCCGCGACATTTTTTCCGGGCCAACCGCAAGCAGGTCATCAACCTTTCCTGGGTGGAAGGAATCGAACCCTGGTTCAGCGGCGGTTTGCTCGTGAAGCTCAAGGGCGGAATCAAGGTCGAGCTGTCCCGGCGACAGGCGCAGGACTTCCGCGAAAAGATGAGCCTGTAACCAACGCTTTATGACCGAACAATCCAAGTCCAACTGCGCCCTATCGCCCGCGGCCCGTCTCGCCCTCTGCGTGGGCGTCGGCGCGGCGCTTTCCGTTTCCAACAACGCCGCCACCGGCATCGCGGTGGCCGCGGGCCTGTATCTGGTGCTGACCCTCAGGAGCCGGCGTCACTGAGCCCATGATCGTCGCGCACCGCCTCACCAAGACCTTCAAGGATAAGAAGCGCGGCCTGATCAAGGCTGCGGACGAGGTCTCCTTCACCTGCCATCCCGGTCGGATCTATGGTCTGCTCGGTGCCAACGGAGCCGGCAAAACGACGACCTTGCGTCTGCTGGCCACGCTGCTTCAATCCACGGGCGGCACCTGCATGGTGGCCGGACATGATACCGCTGCCGCGCCGCAGCAAGTGCGCGCCAATGTCGGTTTCCTGGCGGCCAGCACGGCCCTTTACGGACGGCTCACGGCCCGGGAGATGATCACCTATTTCGGCCGGTTGAACAACATGACCGACGACGCCATCCGGCAGCGCCTGCAGGTGCTGGCGGACGAGCTGGAGATGCACGAGTTCCTCGACCGCCGTTGTGAGAAATTTTCCACCGGCATGAAGCAGAAGACCTCCATCGCCCGCACCCTCATCCATGATCCCGCGGTGATGATCTTCGACGAACCGACCCTGGGTCTGGACGTGATGACCGCCCGCGCGATCGTGAAGTTCGTGCGGGCCTGCCGCGAACGCGGCAAGACCGTGATCTACTCGACCCACGTGATGAGCGAGGTCGAAAAATTGTGCGACACCATCGGCATCATCCACTGCGGACGGCTCGTGGCCGAAGGCACGCTGGAAGAGCTGCGGGCCCGCTTTGCCGAGCAGGACATGGAGGAGATCTTCGTCAAGGCCGTCGGGGGAGAGGCCGCTCTCGCCCAGGCCGCCCGCGCGTAAACCAAGACACCCATGAACTGGAAACACATTCTCACGGTTTACCTGAAGGAGCTGAAGGATTCGCTGCGCGACCGGCGCACGCTGATCTCGATGATTGTCATCCCGACGTTCCTGATGCCGCTCATCATCTTTGGCGTCGGTACCATCATGACCAAGGTCGTGAAAAAGGCGCAGGATGAGCGGACCACGCTGGTGGTGATCGGCGGACAGGATTCCCCGGGCACCCTCGCGGCGCTCGCGGCGGAGAAAAAACTCAAGATCGTCGAGTCCACCGGGGACTACAAAAAGATGATCTCCGACAAGCAGGTCCGACTGGCCGTGGAGATTCCCGCCGGGTTTGAGGCCTCGCTCAAGGACGGTGAGCCCAAGACGGTGATGCTTTATCACTATGAGGGTGAGATGAAATCCAGCATGGGCGTGGGGGAAGTGGACCGGTTCTTTCGGAACCTACGGGAGAAAACCATCGAGACCCGGCTGGCGGACCGTGGACTGCCCCCGGATCTGATCAAACCCTTCGAGATCAAGCGCCAGAATGTGGCCCCGCCGGAAAAGGTCGGGGGCAACATGATCGGGGGCCTTATTCCCTACATCATCATCATCCTTTGTTTCACGGGCGCGATGTATCCCGCCATCGATCTTACCGCGGGTGAGAAGGAGCGCGGCACCATGGAGACGCTGCTCTGCAGCCCGGTGCATCGGGTCAACCTTGTGCTCGGGAAATTCCTGATGGTGATGACGGCCTCGGTGTCGACCATCGCCCTGACGCTGGTTTCCTCATCCGTGAGCATCATTGTCGGCGGATCCCTGATGATGGGGAACAGCGGCGGGGCCAAGGCGGCTGGCGCCGCGGCGGGCGGCGGCGGATTCATGCCGATCATTGACCCGGCTGGCATCTTGGGCGTTTTCGCGATGATTGCTCCGGTCGCGATGCTGTTTGCCGCACTGCTGCTCACGATCTCGCTCTTCGCGAAGAGCTACAAGGAGGCGCAGAGCTACGTGTCGCCCCTCATTATTGTGGTTTTGATGCCGGCGATGATGGGCATGTTGCCCGGGATCGAGCTCACGGCCAAGACCGCGCTCGTGCCGATCCTGAACCTGTCATTGGTCTGCAAGGAAATGCTCTCCGGCGTGTGGCATTGGCCCTACATCGCGCTGATCTTCGGTTCCACGGTAGTTTACGCGGCCGCGGCGGTCGCGTTGTGCGTGCGGATGTTCAATCGCGAGGACGTCATGTTCCGGGCTTGAAGCGGGGGCGGGGCGGCTCGATCTATTTCGCTCCTCTCAATCTTTACAATTACGTAAAAGCCGGGACTGCAGCAGTAAAGGCCGGGTAAATGCCGGTCGCGCCCCTAGGCGGATGTCGATTCTGGTGCTATAAAGGAATCCACTCACCGCCATGAACACTACTGCACCAGCGATCCAGGAAGCCGCGCATCTTGAAAAACTGCGCAACCAGATCTCCAGCGACATCGAGACCATGCATCAGAAGGAAGCCAGTCTCCGTGAGTATGAACAGCGTCTGCGCTCGCTCGTCGAACTGCACCAAAGTCTTCCCCCTCAATCGCTCGGTGCACACCAGCCGCCGGCGGCAGCGACCACGCCGCTGGCGGGTCCGAGCCAAGCGGAGCTCGACGCCAAGTGGGAGAAATATGAGCGGGCTCATGCGCTGCTCGAGGCGGCCCGGCGCGGGCTCAGCGATGACCGGCTCGCACTGAAGGACCGCGAGGAGAAGATCATGATTCGCGAACAGGAAGTGGCCCGCCGCGAGGCCTGGGTGAAAGTGCGCGAGCAGGAATTGATCGCCAAGGCCAAGGAACCGGCGCCGGTGGTGGCGGCCAAGGCCAAGCCCTCCTTCACGGAAGCGCCCTTCCGGGCCGCGAAACATTTGCTCTCACTGGGCAAGGCCCACTGAAGATTTTTTGAGCAGGGTGTGTGAACCCGGGCCGCAGGGCCCGGGTTTTCTTTTGGCGGGCCGGAACCGCGCTGCAAAAATTGCGGCTTGCACCCGGCCCGGCAAATTCTCATCAACGCGACCGTGAATCATTGCTCCAACCTTCGCCGTTCCAAATCCGTAGCCGCCATGGCTTCGGGTAAGCGCGCCTGGTGGATTACCAAGGCTCGGTGTAGCAGGGATCACGCGCATCACGCGTAAACAGACAAAAAACCTTCTTACCCGAGCCCGACTCTTCCGAGTCGGGCTTTTTATTTTCCATCTCCCAACCCAACCAACCCAAGACAAACCACATCATGCCATGCCCACGCTCGCCCCACCTCCACCCCCACTGACCGTCCGCCGGCCGCGGACCGGCGCGTCCATCCTCGATCTGCCCGCCGTGTCGTTTTTCGGACGCACGCTGGATGAATACTGCCGCTTCTTCGCGCTCGACCCGGTCGCCCTGCGCGGACGGGCCGTGCTCGATGTCGCCGCCGGTCCGGCTTCGTTCACCGTCGAGGCGCATCGCCGGGGCATTGATGCCGTGGCGGTCGACCCGCTTTACGACCTGCCCCAGGGTGAGCTCGCCGGACGGATCCGGGATGACTATGCGCGGATGTTCGAGCAGATGCGGACGAAGCAGCGGCTGTTCCGCTTCAAGACCTTCCCTTCCTTTGATGCCGCCGAGGCTGACCGGCGGGCGGCGGCCTCACGCTTTCTCGCCGACTATGAGGGCCGGGTCCGGCACGGCCGCTACGTCAAGGCGTCACTGCCGCTCCTGCCTTTTCTCGACGGAGCCTTCGATCTCGTGCTCTGCGCCCACCTACTCTTCATCTACGCGGCGCGGTTCGATTTTGAGTGGCATGTCGCGGCTTGCGCCGAGCTGGCCCGGGTGAGCCATGGCGAAGTCCGCATCCATCCGCTGGTGGGTCCGGGCGGCAAGCCCTACGCCGAGCTTGACCGGTTGAGAGCCACGCTGGAAACGCGGGGCATCGTCAGCGAGGTCCGCAAGGTCAACTACGAGTTCTTCGTGGGCAGCAGCTCCATGCTTGTGCTGAACCCGAAGGCTTCCTGAGTCATGACCGCCATCAACCACCCCGCCCGGCTCGCGAGCACGCCTGAGCCGCCCTATCACGCCGTCATCTTCACCTCCCTGCGCACCGACGTTGACGAGGGATACGACGCGACCGCCGCACGCATGATCGAACTGGCCGCCCAGCAGCCGGGGTGTCTTGGCGTAGAGAGTGCCCGCGGCCTCGATGGGCTCGGCATCACGGTATCCTACTGGCGCGACGAGGCCTCCATCCGCGCCTGGAAGCGCGACGCCGAACATCAGCAGGCCCAGCACGCCGGCAAGAAAGTCTGGTATGCCGACTATAAACTGCGGGTGGCCAAAGTGGAGCGCGCCTACGGGAAATCCTGATCGTTTAGGGATGGTTTCCTCGGCTTGGCAGACCTAAGTTGCCGTTGCCCCATGAAACTGCGCCTGCTTACCCTCCTTGCGCTGGCCTCCGGTGTCTGCGCGACTGCCTCGACCTACGACTTTCCCTTCCGGGACCCCGATCGGCCAACCGAGGAGCGCATCACCGATCTCATCGGCCGCATGACGCTCGATGAAAAGATCGGCAACCTTGGCTTCACGCCGGGTGTGCCGCGCCTTGGGGTTACCGGCACGAATATCTCCGAGGGCTATCACGGCGTGGCCCAGGGTGGACCGAGCAACTGGGGCAAGCGCAACCCCACGCCCACCACGCAATTTCCGCAGGCCTACGGACTCGCGGCGACCTGGGATCCCGCGCTCCTGCAGCGCGTCGCTGCCAATCAGGCCACGGAGGTGCGCTGGCTTTTTCAGAGCGAGAAATATAAACGCTCCGCCCTGGTGGTCATGGCGCCCAATGCCGACCTCGCCCGCGATCCGCGCTGGGGCCGCACGGAGGAAGTCTACGGGGAAGATCCCTTTCTTGCCGGCACGCTGGCGACGGCCTTTGCCCGCGGTCTGGCCGGGGATGATCCGCGCTATCTCAAGGCCACGAGCCTGCTGAAGCATTTTCTCGCCAACAGCAACGAGGACGGTCGCTTCCACACCTCTTCTGATTTCGATGAGCGGCTCTGGCGGGAGTATTACGCGAAGACCTTCGAAATGGCGATCCGCGACGGCGGCGCCCATTCCATGATGGCCGCCTACAATGCGATCAACGGCACGCCCTGCCACGTGCATCCGATGTTGCGCGACATCGTCATGGGCGAGTGGGGACTCGACGGCATCATCTGCACGGACGGCGGCGGGCTCTCGCACCTGGTCGACGAGCACAAGGCCTTTCCGGACATCGCGACGGCCACGGCCGCTTGCCTCAAGGCCGGCATCAATCTCTTTCTCGACCGCACCGACGGCGTGAAGGAGGCGCTGCAGCGCGGTCTGCTCACCGAGGGCGACATCGACCAGGCCATCCGCGGGCGACTCCGCCTCTTCATCCGCCTCGGTCTGCTGGATCCGGACGAACGCGTGCCTTACGCAAGAATCGGGCGCGAAGGCGGCACGGAGCCCTGGGACGAACCCGCGACCCGGGTCTTGGTGCGCGAGGTCACCCGCAAGTCGATCGTCCTGCTGAAGAACGAGGGCGGCCTGCTGCCGCTGGAGGTCGGCAAATTCAAAAGCATCGCCGTGGTCGGACCGCTCGCCAACACGGTGTTGCTTGATTGGTATTCGGGCACGCCGCCTTACACCGTGCCGCCGCGTGATGGCATCGAGGCGCACGGCCGTTCCGGTCTGCCCCGGGTGCCCGACAAGTTCGGCGTCAAGTGGGTTGCCGACATGAGCGACACCGCGGTCGAGACGGCGCGCCGGTGCGATGTGGCGGTGATCTGTCTGGGCAATCACCCCGAGAGCAATGCGAGTTGGGAGATCCTCACCGAGCCCAGCGACGGCAAGGAAGGCGTGGACCGCAAGTCCCTCGACCTGCCGCCGACACAGGTCGCGTTCATCCGCAAGGTCCTTGAGGCCAACCCCCGCACCGTGGTCGCCCTCGTGGCTAACTTCCCCTACGTCATGCCGTGGGTCGTGGAGAACGCCCCGGCCATCGTGCAGCTCACGCACGCCAGCCAGGAGCAGGGCAACGCGCTCGCCGACGTGCTGTTCGGGGACTTTAATCCCGGCGGCAAACTCGTGCAGACCTGGCCCAAGGCGCTCGCCGACCTGCCGCCGATGATGGATTACGACATCCGGCACGGCCGCACTTACCTTTACGCACAAAAGGAGCCGCAGTTCGCCTTTGGCTACGGACTCAGTTACACCGCGTTCAAGCTCTCCGGCCTGAACAGCGCAGAAACCATGGCCCGCGACGGCACGCTGGAGGTCAGCGTGAACGTGACCAACACCGGAACCCGGGCCGGTGACGAGGTGGTCCAGCTCTACGTGCGTTACCCGCAGTCCAAGGTCGAGCGCCCGGTCAAGGCGCTCAAGGGCTTCCAGCGAGTCACGGTCGAACCGGGTCAGACGGTGGCCGCGAAGATCAAGGTCCGCGCCTCCGACCTCGCCTTCTGGGACGTCGCCACCCACGCCTGGGTGGTCGAAACCGGACCCGTGGAACTGCTCGTCGGCAACTCCTCGCGCGACGCCGATCTCAGCCTGCGCAAAACGATCGTGGTGGCGCGCTGATCAGCACCTCAGATCCGGGTGACCACCCGCACCGTGGTGTGCAGGTGGTTGCGGAAGCCGAAGCGCTCATAGAACGCATGGGCGCGGTCGTTGCCGGACATCACGTGGAGGAAGGTCGTTTCCCCGCGCTGCCTCTGGCGGCAGATCAGCCGGTTCATCAGGCGACGGGCCAGGCCACGACCTTGGTAATCAGGATGGGTGCAAACCGCGCTGATCTCCCGGTAGGGACCGGCATGAAAGCGCTCGCCCGCCATCGCGACCAATTGGGGCCCGTCAAAGCAGCCAAAGTATTCACCCAACTCCAATGTGCGTGCGCCAAACGGGCCGGGTTTCGTCAGCGTGGCCAGCGCCAGGGCCTGGGTGGCGTGCGCGGGTTGCAGCGGCACGATATCAGGGCTGTCATCTGTGACGCTGATCGAAGGATCCAGGACCATTCTAAACATGCTGGATTCCTCCTCGATTTTCCAACCGGCGGGAACCGGTCCGGACCAGTCGCCCGTGTAGAAATGTTCTCCGGGTGCACAGTGGGGCGTCAGGTCGGCGAATGCCGGGTTGTGCAGGTCGGCGAATCCAAGGATGGCCGGGAAGCCGGGAGAGAACCGGCGGGCCCGGGACGTCCCGGTCGTGAAGGGGGCCAGCGACCCGGTGAACGAGTGCCAAAGGATATTGTCGAGCAGTGGGTGCATGGAAGGAGTCCGCGGAGGCTCAGGTGCGCAGAGAAGCGGAACGCCGGGTTGCGCGCAACACCGCTCGCGCCTGCGTTGCCCGGACGGTGGCGGGCCGCGCATTCTCGCGGCCGAACCGGGTGAAGACCGGCCACCAGGATTCAGACTCTGGTTGGCCGGCGGCAGTGCTAACGGATCAGGACTTTTCCAACTCCGTCAGGCGCGTGGCGGCTTTTTCCCACTCGGCGGTCGCAAGGGTGAGCTGCTCGGTCATGGAGCTCAGCTCGCGGTTCAGATGCTGGGCGCGTCCGGGCTGAGTATAGGTCTCGGGTTTTTCCATCTCGGCCGTGACTTCGGCAACCTTGGCCTCCAGCTCGCTCACGCGTTGCTCCAGTTTGCCGACCTCGACGCGGATCTTCTTGATGTCCGCGGGGGAAGGCTTGGCGGCCACGGGCGCAGCCTTGGCAGGGGCGGCCTTTTCCTGCTTCGGCCGCGCGTCGGTGAAACCGGCGGTGAGGGCGGCACGGGCGTTGGAGGCCTTGGACTTCTCGAGGTAGTAATCGTAATCGCCCGCATACGGCGTGAGCCGGCCTGCGTGGACGTGAAGGACCGTCTGCGCGAGGGCGCGGATGAAATAGACGTCGTGGCTGATGAAGATGAACGTGCCCTCGAACTGCTTCAGGGCGTTGACCAGTGCATCGATGGACGGGATGTCGAGGTGGGTCGTCGGCTCGTCCATCAGCAGGAGATTGGGTGGGTTGACGAGCAGGCGGGCCAGGGCGAGACGGGATTTTTCGCCGCCCGAAAGCACGGACACCTTCTTGTAGACGTCGTCCTTGCGGAAGAGGAAGCCGCCGAGCACCGCGCGGGCCTGCTGTTCGGTGAGCTGGTTCTCGTTGGTGCGGAGCTCCATCACGTTCTCGAGGACCGTGAGGTCGAGCTTGAGGTTGTCTCCGCGGTTCTGGGCGAAATACCCCGGGATCACGTTACTGCCCAGGTCGCGCACGCCGCCCTGGATCGGGATCACGTCGGCGAGGATCTTGAGGAGGGTGGACTTGCCGGCGCCGTTCGGGCCGACGAGCACGATCTTCTGGCCGCGCTCGGCGTCGAAGTTGAGGTCCTGATAGACGACATGGTCGCCGTAGGCCTGGCGAACGTTCTTGAGATTGATCACCTTCAACCCGGAGCGCGGCGGCTGCGGGAAGCGGAAGTTGATGCGCTTGAGATCCTCCCAGGGCTCCTCGACGGCGACATCCTTGAGGCGCTCGATCTGTTTTTCCTTGGACTTCGCGCGGGAGGCCATCGAGGCCTTGGCGCCGAAGCGGTCGACGAATTTCTGGAGGTGGGCGATCTCGCGCTGCTGGTTCTTGAAGACGGCGGCCTGCTGCTCCTTGCGGGCCTCCTTCTCGTTCAGGTAGTCGTCGTAGTTGCCGGTGTACTTGTTGAGCGTGCCGCCGCGCAGCTCGAGGATGCCGGTGCAGAGAACGTTCAGAAATTCACGGTCGTGGGAAACGATAAGGAGCCCGCCCGGGTAACGGGTGAGGTAATCCTGGAACCAGAGCAGCGCCTCGAGATCGAGGTGGTTGGTCGGCTCGTCGAGCAACAGCAGGGCGGGTTCACTCACCAGCAGGCGGGCGAGGTGGGCGCGCATGACCCAGCCGCCGGAAAAGGACTTGGCCTGTTTCTCGTGGTCGCTCTCGCGGAAGCCGAGACCGGCGAGGATTTTCTTGGCGCGCGGCTCGAGGGTCCAGTCGATGTCGTAATCGTCGTCGGTTTCCGGCACCAGCTTCTTGCCGCTGGTGGCGATCTGGATGACCGTCTCCTCGCCGATCGGCGCGCTCTCCTGCGGCAGGAAGCCGAAGTCGGCCCCACGCTCCCATTCGATGGTGCCCTCGTCGGCCTGTTCTTCGCCGAGGATGAGGTTGAACAGCGTGGATTTGCCCGCCCCGTTGGGGCCCACAAGACCGTAACGGTCGGTGCGGGCGACGAAAAGGGACACCTCGGCGAAAAGTTCGCGGGTGCCGTAGGACTTGGAAACGTCGGCCAGGGTCAGCATGGAGAACCCGCGAGTGAGGAGCGCGATGGCGCATCCGTCAATGGCTTAGCTCAGGCCTGTGTAAGTGCCACGGCGCCAGCAACCGCCACCGCCCCGCCGAGCAGCGAGCGGCGGGAAGGACGCTCGCCTTCCAGCCAATAGGTGAGCGGAATTGCAACCAACGGGGTGGTGGCGACGATTGGCAGGACGAGTCCGCTGGGGTTTGTGGCCAGCGCCCACTGGTAGCAGCCGACGCCGAGCACCGGACCGACCAGGCCGTTGGCCAGTACCCACAGGGCGGTGCGCCGGCGGGCTTCGGCGGTGGAGCTGGATTGAGCGGGCGGCGGGGTCAGCCGGCCCAAGGATTTGAGGACGAGAAACCAGAGCGCGGTAAATACCAACCCGGCCAAAATGCGGTGATAGGTGGCGTTCAGTCCGAAAGCGGCATGGTGGGCGGCCTCCCCGGCCGCCGCCGCGACGTCGACTCCTTTGCGGCTTACGAGTGCGCCGAGACCCTGGCCTGCCGCCGCCAGCAGCCCGAACAGAAACCCAATCGGGCGGACATGGACCCGGGGCGGACTGGCCCGGCTCGGCATGAGCGCGAGGATCACGCCGGCCAAGATCACCGAGCCCCATAGCATTTGAAAACCCGTCAACCGGGTGTCGAGCCAGAGCCACTCGCCGAGGGCCGCGATCGGCGCGGCGAGGCATTGCGTCATGAGGACGGTCAGCCGCGAACCGAGCAGCGGCAGGGCCCCATACACACCGAGATCGCCCAAGCCCATGCCGATGAGTCCGCTCAGCAGAAACCACGGGGTGCTCACGCTGGCGAATCCATTGCCGAGGGTGTGGGCGAAAAGGCCGAGGACAAGAACGGCGACCACGAGCCGGCCGAGGTTGGCGCGCACCGGGCCTGACGCGCGCACGCTACGGGTGGCGCAGGTGGCGTTCAGGGCGAAGAAAAAGGCGGCGAGGCAGGAGGCGATCACGACAGGCCGGATATTCTCAAGGCGGCCATCGCGGTGCAATCATCGCTTTGCCGGGCTTCAATTCGCTTTGCCAAGTCCGCTGATTGGGTGAACTTGCCACCATGTCCAACGCCCTTGCCCACGAGAAATCTCCGTACCTGCGCCAGCACGCCGAGAATCCGGTCGCTTGGCGGCCCTGGGGACCGGAAGCGCTGGCGCTGGCGGCGCAGGAAGGAAAGCCGCTCTTCCTGAGCATCGGTTACTCGACCTGCCATTGGTGCCATGTGATGGCGCATGAATCCTTTGAGGATGCCGGGGTGGCGGAGATCCTGAACCGCGAATTCATCCCGGTGAAGGTGGACCGGGAAGAGCGTCCTGATCTCGACCGCATCTACATGACCTACGTGCAGCACACGACCGGCCATGGCGGCTGGCCGATGAGCGTGTGGCTGACGCCGGCCGGCAAACCCTTCTTTGGCGGCACGTATTTTCCCAAGGACGACCGGCACGGCCGGCCGGGATTCGTCACCTTGCTCAACACGATCGCGGACCATTGGCGGACGCAGCGCGAGAAGATCGAGACGGGCGCCGAGGAGATTGTGCAGTCGCTGCAGCGGTTCGCGTCAGAGGGAGGAGCCCGGGAGATCGAGGCCCCGGGGGCGCCGGTGCCGTTGCACGAGGCGGCAGGCGAGGCCTTCGAGAAAGGGTTCCAGTACTTCTACGAGTCCCATGATTCCCGCTGGGGCGGGTTTGGCGGGGCGCCGAAGTTTCCCCGGGCCTCGATTTTGGATTTTCTTTTCCGCTCGGCCGCGTTGCAGGGCGTGAGCACCGACCTCGGCCAGGAGGCGATCGGCATGGCCGCCACGACGCTGCAGCGCATGATCGAGGGCGGGCTGCACGACCATCTCGGGGGCGGCTTTCACCGCTACTCGGTGGACGAACAGTGGCATGTGCCGCATTTCGAGAAAATGCTCTACGACCAGGCCTTGATCGCCATGAACTGCCTCGAGGCGCAACAAGCGACTGGGTTGCCGGTGTTCGGTTGGGCGGCCCGGGACATCTTTGACTACGTCGCGCGTGATCTCACGAGCCCCCACGGGGGTTTCTTCTCGGCGGAGGACGCGGACAGCGCTCTCCCCCAAGTTGCGCAAAGTGACAAGCGACAAGGATCAAGTGACAAACCAGGGACCCAAGGCCATGCCGAGGGGGCATTCTATGTCTGGACCAAGGATGAAATCGATTCGGCGCTGGGTGCGGACGCGGCGTTTTTCAGCGCGCATTACGACGTGAAAGCCGGCGGCAATGTGGCTCACGATCCCCACGGGGAGTTTGGCGGCAAGAACGTGCTGAGGCAGTTGCGGCCGCTGACCCGCACGGCCGAGCAGTTCAAATTGGACGTAGGTGCGGCCGAGGATAAGCTGCTGGCCTGTCTGGAAAAACTCCGTCACGTGCGAGCCGGCCGGCCGCGGCCGCAGCTCGATGACAAGATTATCACCGCTTGGAACGGATTGATGATCTCGGCCCTGGCGCGGGGACACCAGATATTGGCGGCGGCGGGTTCAGAGGACTCGCCTTACCTGACCAAGGCGACGCGGGCCGCGGAGTTCCTGCAGCGGGAGTTGTATGATGAGGGCACCGGGCTGCTTTATCGGAGCTGGCGCGAGGGACGCGGCGATATTCCGGGGTTTGCCGAGGATTATGCCTATCTTATCCAGGGCCTGCTGGACCTGTACGAGGCCGGATTTGAAATCCGCTGGCTGCAGTGGGCAGAACGGTTGCAGGCCATGATGGACGAACTGTTTTGGGACGCGGATCGGGGAGGCTATTTCAATTCCAGCGCTAATGATCCGACCGTGATTGTGCGGCTCAAGGAAGACTACGACGGTGCCGAGCCGGCGCCCAATTCCGTGGCCGTGATGAGCCTCATCCGGCTGGACTGGATGCTGGGTACGGCGGGAGCGCGCACCAAAGCCGAGGCCACCATCGAGACACTGCGTTCCCAGTGGACCCGGATCCCGCAGGCCCTGCCCCAGCTGTTGTGTGGGCTCGAGATGGCGCTCGCTGAGCCCCGTACGGTGGTGTTGGCGGGAGATTCGCGTACGGAGGAGTTTCGCATGATGGCGAAGGTCTTGTGGGAGCAGCTTGGGCCCCGTCGGGTCGTGCTCTGCGCTGATGGCGCGGACGGACAACATTGGCTGATGGCGCGGAAACCCTATCTGGCCGAGATGAAACCCAAAGGGAGGGCTGTCACTGCATTTGTCTGCGAAAACTTCAGTTGCAATGCACCTGTAAGCAGCCCGGCTGATCTCCGTAAACAATTGAGAGGGGGTTAAGCAGGCGTCGCAGCCAGCGGCCCGGCAACACCGGTCTGTCGCCAACCGTTTGGCCGGCAAGACATGGCGCCAAGTCGGGAAAGGGATGGCTGTGGGCCGGTCCCGGAGAAGATTCGTAGCCGCCCGAGGCTGATTCGATTGAAATCGAACGCGCCTGCCGGCTTACTTGGCCGGTGGCCCCCAAACCTTTCCACATTCGCTGGCTTTCCTGGCCAAATTGGTTGCGCATTTGCGGCAGCATCCTGATCGCCCTCAGCGTCACGTCGTTGCTTGGCCGGGCCCTGGGTTCTTGGGAGCTGGCCTCGGTGGTGCCCAATGGCAATCCCATGGCCGGCAACAGTGCGATCGCCCAAATTATCCTGGGAGTCGCCTTCTGGCTGCTCGCTGGCGACCGCAAACGTGCCGCGGAAGCACTGGGTTGGACGGTCAGCCTTTTTGCGCTGGTGATAGGACTGCAGAATTTTTTCGACGTTTCCTTCGGCGTGGACGAACTCTTCGTCCGGCACACGCTTCTGCCGATCCAGTCCAATCCCGGTCGGATGGCACCGAACACCGCCATCTGCTTTGTGCTGGCCGGAGCATCGGTGGCCCTGTTGGCGCGGCGGCGGATGCCGGCCGGTCTCCTTTCCTTGATCACCGGGCCGTTGTTGGGCTTTGCCCTGCTGGCCTTGTTGAGCTACCTCACGCAATTGCGTTTGGTTTTGTTTGGGGGAATCACCTTCGGTATGTCAGCGGCAACGGCCCTCGGCATGACCTTGGTCGCGATCACGGCCTTGATCGGATGGGAACGGCATCCGTCTGACCGGCCCATCCGGCCCCTGACCATCACCGCCCTGATGCTGCTGACCTCCGTGGGCTTTTTCAGCCTCTACCTCAATGAGGAACACGAGGCGGCCAAGCTCCAGCAAATCAAGAGCTATGAGGTGGTGGCCTCCCTGAATTACCTGGAGCTCTGTGTGACGCGAATGCAGTCGGCCTCCCGGGCCTACGTCATCACCGGCGATGAAGCGGATATCAACTACCTCACCGATATCAGCCACCGCCTGCGGGTGGAGCTGAATCATCTGGAAGCGCTGTTGATCGAGCGGCCCGAGGCTTTGGACGACTTGAAAATCCTGCGCCGGATGATCAATGACGAAAGGACCTATCTGGACCGGCTCATCGCTTCCCGCAGGGAGAAAGGCCTGCAGGCGGCGGAGCAGGAGCTGCGCGCCCGGCCGGACTATCTGCTCCTGGCCGGAGTGCGCGAACAGATCAACAAGTTTGAGGAAGGAGAACGACAGCGACAGAGACGTCACGACAACGAGAACAGGCTGACATCCTCCGAAAGCACCAAAGTCATCCTGTTGGGCAACCTCATCGCCGGAGTGTTTACCTTCCTGGCCCTCTATCTTTCCCGGCGCTCGGAGAGAGCACGGATGCGGATTGAGCAGGAACTGCAGAGGGTCAACCGCCTGCAGCGGGCCGTGCTGGATGGCGCGACCCACAGCGTGATCAGCACCACCCCCGAAGGGATGATCACGCTTTTCAGCAAAGGTGCGGAAAAGATGTTGGGATACTCTGCAGAAGAAATGGTTGGGAAATGTACGCCCGAGATCATCCATGTTTATGGCGAGGTGGCGGCGCGGGCGGTCGAATTAAGCAATCTCTTAGGTCGTCCGATAAAACCTGGATTCGACGTGTTCGTGGCCAAGGCCCGGCTGGGCAACGCGGACGAAAGAGAATGGAGCTATGTGCGCAAGGATGGCACCCGATTCCCGGTGCGGCTAAGCATTACAGCGCTTCGGGATGAGAGCGGGAACGTCACCGGCTTTCTCGGCATTGCTCAGGATCTCACAGAAAGCAAGCAGGCGGAGATCGCGCTGCAGGCCACCGAAGAAAGGCTCGGTCAGGTTCTCGGGAACGCCGAGTGTCTGGTTTGGGAGGCGAAGGTCCACCTCACCGGCAATGATTGGGAGTGGAGGATGACGGTTTATCCCTCCGGTCTGCGGAACCGGCTGGGTAAAGGCGAAATGTGGGAGGAAGGTGCGGGGCTCTGGTATCGTTTTGAAATCCCTGAACAGAACGAGATGAACCGCCGCAGTCGTGAAGCGATGGAGAGGGGTCTGCCCGGGTACGTGCAGGAATTTCGATTGCTGCGCGACGGCAATACGACCTGGTTGCGGGAATCAGTCTCTATCCGGCCGCAGGGCACCGGTCACTTTTGGCTCGTGGGTGTGGCCATTGATGTCTCGGACCGCAAAGCGCTCGAATCCGCGCTGGAAGCGAGCGAGGAACAGTTTCGCAATGCCTTTGACTATGCCGGGATCGGCATGGCGTTGGTCGGCCTCGATGGCCGCTGGCTTAAGATCAACCGGGTCGTCCACACGATGCTCGGCTACACCGAAGCCGAATTGCTGGCGTTGGACTTCCAAAACGTCACCCATCCGGAGGATCTCGATTCCGATCTGGCGAACGTGCACGAACTGCTGGCCGGAACGCGTCGGCACTATCAGATGGAGAAGCGCTACATTCACAAGAACGGCCAGACGATCCATGCCCGTCTGACCGTCTCCCTGTTGCGGGATGCCGACGGCGAGCCGAGCCACTTCATTTCACAGATTGAGGACATCACACAGAGCAAGCTGATGGAGCAGGCCTTGAAGCAGAGTGAGGAACGCACCCGGTTGTTTGCCGAGCACGCGCCGGCCTCCGTGGCGATGTTTGACCGCGCTATGCGCTATCTGGTGCACAGCGCGAAATGGCTGAAAGATTACAACCTGCAGGGTCGCGAAATCATCGGCCGCTCCCACTACGAGGTGTTTCCTGAAATCGGCGAGGATTGGAAAGCGATCCACCGGCGCTGCCTCGCCGGGGCGACCGAGATCAATGAAGCCGCCCCGTTTGACCGTGCTGATGGCACTCGGCAGTGGCTGAGCTGGCGGGTGCAACCCTGGCTGAACGGCCGGGGTGAGATCGGCGGCATCGTCATGTTCACCGAGGATATCACGAGCCGGAAACAGCTGGAGGAGAGCCTGGCGATGGCGCGTGACCAGGCGCTGACCGCTTCGAAACTCAAGTCGGAGTTCCTGGCCAACGTCAGCCACGAGATCCGCACCCCCATGAACGGGGTGCTGGGCATGGCCGACCTCCTGATGGATACCAATCTCACCGAGGACCAGCGCCAGATGGGCCGCGTGATCCAGTCCAGCGCCCAGAACCTGCTGACGATCATCGATGACCTGCTGGATTTCTCCAAGGTGGAGGCCGGCAAGTTCCGGCTGACTGCCGACGAATTCAACCTGACGGAGCAGGTTGATCAGGCCATGGCGCTCCTGGTGCCACGCGCGGTCGCCGGTAACATCAGCCTGCAAAGCGACCTGCCCTCGGACCTGCCCAGCCGCCTGATCGGTGATCCCGGACGCATTCAGCAGGTGCTCGTCAACCTGCTGGGCAATGCGGTGAAGTTCACGGAAAGGGGCACCGTCTCGGTGGCGGTCCGCCCGCAAACAGCCGGCCAGCCCGGCCGGTATGCTTTTCGCGTGGAGGTGCGGGACACCGGGATCGGCATCACCGAA
>Ga0208882_1000039_pt1 | contig 90100 bp, 72 predicted proteins | sample LakWasMet14_LOW5_2_FD_183862 | JGI IMG/M metagenome (GOLD analysis project Ga0208882, IMG submission 183862) | Freshwater sediment methanotrophic microbial communities from Lake Washington under simulated oxygen tension - Sediment Metagenome... | ecosystem: Environmental > Aquatic > Freshwater >...
ATGGACGGCAACAGCGCCAACGATGGTCCGTACAGCATCGAGGACGTGCCCTGGGTGATGTACTTCGAGGGCTCCTTCGCGCTGCACGGGGCCTTCTGGCACAACGGCTTCGGCGCGATGCGCTCTCACGGCTGCGTCAACATGAGCCCCCCCGACGCGCGCTGGTTCTACAACTGGACCGAGCCGCACGTCGCCCCGGGGTGGAACGGCGCCTACGCCAACGCGCAGCGCCCCGGCACGCGGGTCTACGTCCACTACGACGAGCAGCCGCTGGGCACCCGCGGCGGACCCGAGCGCGTTCCGCAGCACTGAGCGGTAGCGGAGCGCGCGGCGCCTGCGCCATCATCGCCGCGGAGGTGGTGAGATGGCGGCGGCGAAGCGGGGGACGGGGTCGGCGGGCAAGGCAGCGCGCTCGGGGCTGATCGTGGCGACGAAGGCCGCGGCGCTGGAGGCGCACCGCAAGCAGCTCGCTGCGCTGGAGCGGCTGATCCGGCGGCGGCTCGCGACGGTGGTCGAGAGCTTCTACGACGTGGGCGTGGCGCTGCGGGAGATCCTGGAGAAGAAGCTCTACGCGGTGAAGGGGCACGAGAGCCTGGCGGAGTACCTCGAGGCGACGAAGCTGGTCTCGCTCACGCAGGCCGAGAAGCTCATCGCGATCGTCCGGAAGGTTCCGCGCGAGGAGGCGATGGCCGCGGGGCAGGAGCGCGCGTACGCCCTGATCGCGCTGGCGGACGCGACGCCGGAGCCCGACACGGCGGCGGAGCTCATCGCGCACGGCACGGTGGCGGGAGCGCCCGCGCGGGAGGCGTCGGTGCGGGCCATCCGCGCGGCGGCGAAGGCGCACACGGTCGAGCGCCCGAAGACGAAGGCGCAGGCGGAGAAGGCGAAGGCCGACGCGGCGGTGGACAGGGGCCTGCGCAGGTGGCTGAAGCAGGGCGGGCTGCGGCCCGAGGCGGTGCGGGTCACCGGGCGCGCCGTACACGTCACCCTGACGCGCGAACAGGTGGACGCGCTGCTCGCGCGCGAGGGCTGAACGGGGATGGTCCACCCTCCGACGTCGGAGGCTGCACCCTCCGACGTCGGAGGCTGGCGGCGCGGAGTGCGTCGACCTGCGGGACGATCCATCGAACTGCGGTGCCTGCGGCCAGCGTTGCGCGGATAACGTCGCGACCCTGGCCGCGTGCGTGGCGGGCGCTGCGCGCGCTGGGGCGCACCTCCGAGGCCTTCCTGCTACGGTGGCCGGCCAGCCTGCATGGTCGGCTCGTACATGGCTCGCAGCCGTAGCGCAGGCCATGGCCGCAGCTCCCGACGTCGGAGGCTGCGCAGCCACGGGGCCGCTACCCCGCGCCGCCGACCTCCGCGAAGACGTCGTCGGTGCTCGTTGCCGTCGCGGCCCGCGCGATCCATCGCGTCAGGACGCTGACGTCCTCGCAGCGCTCGATGCGCTCCCGCGAGCCCCCATCGACCGCCACGCCTCGGGCCGCCAGGACCGTGAGCAACGCGCGAGCCTCCCCACGGGCCTCCCCACGGGCCTCCCCTCGGGCCTCCCCAATCGCTTCGAGCTCCTCTCGAATCGCCTTGAAGCCGGGGCTCTCGGGAATCATCACACGGTCCATCAGGATCTCCCGCATCACGACGAGCAGCGGCTCGCCCAGCATTGAAATCATCGCGCGGGCGAGCGTGTCCCGCAACTGCGCGTCGCTCACCGCGTCGATCGCGCCGACGGCCTCGCGCACGACCCTCTGCGCCTCGCGCCCGCGTTGATCGTGCACCGCCCAGGCGGCGAACATCGCCAGCTCGCCCCGCGCCATCGTCAGCAGGCGCTCGGCCTCCGAGAGGGTGAGCAGCAGCACCACCGGCTCCAGTACGAGCCGGGTGCCGTTGGGCCCCTCGGCGCGGGAGACCTCCGACGCCCACGCCGCGACGCTCGCGTCGTGGGTGATCACGATGAGGTCGCCCATCGTTCCGCGGAGGTCGAAGAGCGTGGCCGCCGCGGAGAGCCAGCGCCGTCGCTTCTCATCGTCCCTTGCGAGCTGTACCTCGACGATCGACCACGCACCGCGCCCGCCCTCGGCCAGAAGCACCACGTCGGGTCGCACCTCCAGCGGGTTGGCGACGCGCACGGCGGAGTCACGCGCCTCCACGGGCTGCGCGAGCCCGGGGTGACCCAGAGCGCGCAGCAGGAGGTCGAGCAGGTCTGGTCGCTGTGAGAGGACGGCGACGAGCGTCTCGTGGGCGGGGCCGGGCATCGGTCGTCGGTAGCCCGGCGGGCGGAGAGCATCCACCGCGACGGCGCCGAATCGGGCCCGTCATGGCAACGGATTGCCGACCCGTCGGTCGTCGTCGGCGCCCTCCGACGTCGGAGGGTGCAGCCTCTGACGTCGGAGGGTGCAGCCGCCCTTGTGCGGGCCCGGTAGAGCCGCCATAACTCCCGCGCGCGGCGGCCCCACATCCCCACCGCCGCCCCCTACACGGAGACCCCCCATGGCGAAGCTCTCGCGCGAGATCGTGATCCTCTCGGCCCGTCGTACGCCCTTCGGCACGCTGTCCGGCGCCCTCAAGACCGTGTCCGCCACCGACCTCGCGGTCAACGCCGCGAAGGCCGCCCTCGTCGACGCCAACGTCTCCGCCGAGGACATCGGTCACGTCATCTTCGGCAACGTCCAGCAGACCAGCGCCGACGCCATCTACCTCGCCCGCCACGTCGGCCTGAAGGCGGGGCTCCCGATCACCACCCCGGCGCTCACGGTCAACCGCCTCTGCGGCTCAGGCTTCCAGGCGATCATCAACGGCGCCCAGGAGATTCTCCTCGGCGACGCCGAGTGCGTGCTCGTCGGCGGCACCGAGAACATGTCCCAGGCCCCGCACGTCATCCGCGGCGCCCGCGACGGCTTCGCCTTCGGCCGCGCCCCGGCCCTCGAAGACTCCCTCGCCGCGGCGCTCACCGACTCCTTCTGCAACACCCCGATGGCCATCACGGCGGAGAACCTCGCGCAGAAGTACGGCCTCACCCGCGAGGACTGCGACCGCTTCGCCCTCCTCTCGCAGCAGCGCTACGCCGCCGCCGCCGAGGCCGGCGCCTTCAACTCCGAGCTCACCACCGTCGAGGTCGCCAGCCGCAAGGGCACCGTGATCGTCTCCAAGGACGAGCACCCCCGGCCGCAGACCACCCTCGAGACCCTCGCGAAGCTCTCGCCCGCCTTCAAGAAGGACGGCGTGGTCACCGCGGGCAACGCCTCGGGCATCAACGACGGCGCCGGCGCCCTGGTGCTGGCCAGCGCCGACTTCGCGCGCTCCCGCGGGCTCAAGCCCCTCGCCCGACTCGTGCAGTGGGGCGTCGCCGCGGTGGAGCCCTCCATCATGGGCATCGGGCCGGTTCCGGCCATCCAGGCGGCGCTGCACCGCGCGGGCACCACGCTCGACCGCATCGACCTCGTGGAGGTCAACGAGGCCTTCGCGGCGCAGTACCTCGCCGTCGAGAAGGAGCTCGGGCTCGACCGCAACAAGTCCAACGTCGACGGCGGCGCGGTCGCCATCGGCCACCCCCTCGGGGCCTCCGGGGCGCGCATCACCGCGCACCTCGTCCACGCCCTGCACCGCCGCAACCTGAACACCGCCGTGGGCTCCGCCTGCATCGGCGGCGGCCAGGGCCTCGCGGTGCTCATCGAGCGCATCTGATCCTTTGACGCGCCCGCCGACCGTCGTTTCAATCCACGCATCCCCCAGGTGATTCCATGAACGATGAGCTCATCTACGATTGGAACGAGGTCGGCCGTCGCCACCCCCCCTTCGGCCCGGTGGAGTTCTTCGACGAGACCCTCCGCGACGGGTTGCAGAACCCGTCCGTGAAGGACCCCTCCATCGAGCAGAAGCTGGAGCTGATCCACCTGATGGAGTCGCTCGGCATCCACGCCGCCGACATCGGGCTGCCGGGCTCCTCGAAGCGGGCCTTCGACGACGTGCTGCGCATGTGCCAGGAGATCGTCTCCTCGGGGATGAAGCTCCGCCCGGCCTGCGCGGGTCGCACCGTCGCGGCCGACATCCTCCCGATGGTGGAGATCTCCCAGAAGGCAGGCGTCCCGGTGGAGGTCTACACCTTCATCGGGAGCTCGCCCATCCGACTCTTCGCGGAGAGCTGGGACGTCGAGACGCTGCTCAAGCACAGCGCCGACGCCATCGACGTCGCCGTGAAGAACAACCTCCCGGTGGCCTACGTCACCGAGGACACCATCCGCTCGCGCCCCGAGGTGCTCGCCGCGCTCTTCAAGAACGCCATCGACCACGGCGCCTCGCGCCTCGTGCTCTGCGACACGGTGGGCCACGCGACGCCCGACGGCACGCGCAACCTCATCCGCTTCACGCAGAACCTCCTCAAGGCCTACGGCGCGCACCATGTGAAGCTCGACTTCCACAACCACAACGACCGCGGCCTCGGCCTCGTGAACGCGCTGACGGCCGTGGAGGAGGGCATCGACCGGGTGCACGGCACCGCCCTCGGCATCGGAGAGCGCGTGGGCAACACGGCCATGGAGCTCATCCTGCTCAACCTCAAGCTCGCCGGGGCCCTCGAGCACCAGGACATGACCAACCTGATCCGGTACTGCGAGCTCACCTCCAGGGCCGTCGGGATGCCCGTGCCGGTGAACTACCCCCTGGTGGGCGCGGACGCCTTCCGCACCTCCACCGGCGTGCACGCCGCGGCCATCATCAAGGCCCAGAGCAAGGGCGACACCGAGCTCGCCGACCGCATCTACTCGGGCGTCCCGGCGGGGATGTTCGGCCGCGGTCAGACCATCGAGATCGGCCCGATGTCGGGCGCCAGCAACGTGGTGTTCTGGCTCAAGGGACACGGCATCGAGTCCGAGCCCGGGCTGGTGCAGGCGATCCTGCTCAAGGCCAAGGAGGGCGGCCGGGTGCTCGCCCCCGACGAGGTGCTCGCCGCCGTCTCGGCGCACCGCGCCGCCGCTACCGGATGAAGTTCCAGCTCACGCCGCGCACCACCTCCAGGTGGAGGTGGTTGCGGTGCTCGTAGTTGAAGTTCGGCCCCAGCACCACGTGGAACCATCCCCTCCTCGCCGGCTCGCAGTGCAGCGTCCGTAGCGTGCGCGCCGCCGCGTCGGGCGCCACCCTCGCGCGAGGGCCGCACGGCGCCCGCCCCCTCCGGCCGTGGTAGTCGCGCTGCACGTTGAGCGTCGTCCCGTCGTCGCGCACGAAGGTCGCCGCGTCGATGGCCATCCCTCCCGGGTGCCGGGGATACAGGCCGTCGGCGAGGCGCTCCCCGCGACCGGCCACCCGCCAGAGAGACAGGTGCCGCACCTCGCGGATGTGCAGCGTGCGGAGGAAGGTCGCGTAGCGGGCCAGCGCCACGGCCAGCCGGCAGTCCATCAGCTCGCGCACGGCGGTCGCTCGCGACTCGTGGAAGGTCACGCCCCGGATGGGCCCTCTCACGATCACCGGCGTGCCCACGCCCGCGGGGAAGTGCCGCGGTCGCTCGAAGTCGATGTGCGCCCTCACCATCGCGCGGAGGCAGGTGCGCGACGACATCGCCGCGATCTCCGAGGCCACCGCCGGAACCTCCGGCAGCGCCTCCCCCTCCGGCGCCCCCGCGTCGTCGTCGTCAGGGCCCAGCGCCCTCGCCGCGGCCTCGTCCTCCGCAGGCGTGGCGTTCGCCGGATCGTCCTGGTCGGGCGCCTCCGCGTCGACCGGCGCCTCGGCGTCGACCGGCGCCTCGGCGTCGGGCATCGCCGCGTCGAGGGATCGCGCCGCGTCCTGGGCGGAGGCCGCGGGCGCGGCGAGCAGCGGGGCGACCATCAGGAGCCATCGCCCGACCGCCGTCGGCCTCACAGCCCCCGGTTTCCGCGCACCGTCACCGGGACCGTGTAGCGCGCTCCCCTGCGGGCGAGCGTGAGGTCGAAGCGCGTGGCGCTGCGCGCCCGGATGTACGCGTCGAGGGCCTCGTCGGGGTTGCGCAGCGGCGAGCCGTTGAGGGCCACCAGCGTGTCGCCGGGGCGGATGCCCACGCGCGACATGAGCCCGTTGCGATCGAGCCCGGTGATCACGTAGCCGTCGCCGGAGTTGTCCTCGCCCAGCCAGCGGATGCGCGCGCCGGAGAGCATGGTGCGAGGGTGCTCGACCCCGGTGAGGTCGAGGACCCAGCGGTCGCGGTCGCGGCGCAACAGGCCCCCGCGCGGGCCCGAGGCGCCTCGCGAGGCGTGGCCCCGGTGGGCGACGGCCTCGGCGGCCGTGGTGCCGCCGTCGCCAGCGGCCGCGGCGGTGGGCTCCATCGGGCTCTCGGGCAGCCCGTCGAGCTCGATCTCCATCGCGGGGCCGGGCGGCGCCTCCGAAGGGACAGGCGGGGCCACGACCGCGGGGGCGCGCCAGGGCATCCGCTGCGCGCGGGCGTAGTGCGCGGGAAGGATCACGCGCGGAAGCGCGAACCCGAAGAACGCCCCGAGCGCTGCGACCCAGCAGAGTTCTTTGCACCAGCGACGCACTGAAAGCTCACCGACTACCGGCGCCGCGGCGAATGGCTCAACGACCCGACACGGCGAATCTCGTACAATGCTCCCCGTGTTGCCTGCAAGCGCCAGGGCGCCCGTTCCGTCGCGCGGCCTGCTGGTCGCCCTGGGTCTCTCGCTGGGCATGGTGAGCCTCCTGGGGGTGGTGCAGCATGCGACACAGCTCGCTGTCGCCGAGCGTGCGGTGGTGCAGACAGACGTCCGCGCCAGCGCGTGGCGTGGGACGGGTGACGATCTCGGTGTGTTCACCGTACGCCCCGGCGACGTGCTCCGCATCACCGCGTGCCCCGTTGCCCCGGGTGACCCACACCTGCGCCTCGACGTCCACACGCCCTCCGGAGAGCGCCTCTTCGACCGAGCGCTCACGCCCGGCGCCTCGGACGCCCGTCGATGCGTGGGGCTGCGCTGGGCGGCTCCCTGCGAGGCCACCGTGGGCGTCACGCTCACCGCCTCCGCCCCGCCTCCGCTGCGTCGGGTCGCGCTCTACGTCGGGCCCGAGCTGAGCCCGGGGCTCACCTGGCCGTGGCTCGCGCTCGTCGTCGCCCTCGCGCTGCTGGTGCTCGCCCCCTCCATGTCGGGCCCCGCGCTGCGCCGCGCCCCGACGCTCGGGTCGCTCATCTACCGCCCGATCATCGATCGCCCGGGGGCCCCCGCGGCGCTGGTCGCGGCCTTCGTCGGCGCCGTGGTGCTGTCGGGCCAGGTGTTTCGCGCGCTGGGGGCGACGCCCGCGGGCACCCTCCTCGGCGGCTCGACGCTGCACCTCTGCTTCGGCCTCGCCGCGGCGTGGCTGCTCGGCGGACTCTCCGAGGACGGTCCCCCCCTGAGAACGGCCCTCGGCCTCGAGCGCACCTCGGGGCGCTGGCTCGCGCTCACGGCGCCCCTCGCGGTCTCGCTCCTCGCGCTCGCGCTCGCCACCTCGGTCTGGATCACCGACACCTCCGAGAGCTCGGTCGCCCGGGACGTCGCCTCGTCGCCGCTGCGCCTCGCGCTGCTCTACACCGCGCTGCTGGCGCCGCTCTCCGAGGAGCTGTTCTACCGCGGCGCGGTGACCCGCGCGCTCGAGCGCCTGGGCTCCACCAGGGCCATCTTTTTACAAGCCGTGGTATTCACCCTCCCGCACGCGCTGCAGCTCCGAGGCGCCCTCTGGGGGCTGATCCCCATCGCCGCGCTGGGGCTCACCAACGGCTGGCTGCGGCGGGCCTCCGGCGGGCTCGCGGCCCCGTGGCTGCTGCACTCCATCTACAACGGCGCGCTCATCGCGGCCTCGCTCCTCGCGAGCGGCGGGGCGTGACCCGCGATGGGCATTCGTTCAGGGGGCGATGGCGGTTTGGGCGCAGATCTGATAGCGGCGGCGCCCATGTCCTTTGCTGACCTTGGTGCGCACCCGACCCTCCTCCAGGCCCTGGAGGCGCGCGGGTATGTCTCACCGACCCCCGTCCAGGCCGCGGTGCTCGACGCCGCGATGCTGGGCCGCGACCTGCTCGTCTCCGCCGAGACCGGCTCCGGAAAGACCGTAGCCTTCGGCCTCGCCCTCGCGCACACGCTGCTGGGCGACGCCCCCACGCTCCCGAAGGCGACCACCCCGAGGGCCCTGGTGCTGGCCCCCACGCGCGAGCTCGCGCTCCAGGTGCAGCAGGAGCTGGCGTGGCTCTACGGCTCGACCGGGATGCGCAGCGTGGCCTGCGTGGGCGGGGCGCCGATGGCGCAGCAGCTCCGGGCGCTCTCCGACGGGGTGCACCTGGTGGTGGGGACGCCGGGGCGCATCTGCGACCACATCGAGCGCGGCTCGCTCAAGCTCGGGGAGATGCAGGCCCTGGTGCTCGACGAGGCCGACGAGATGCTCGACATGGGCTTCCGCGACGAGCTCGACCGGGTGCTGGCGGTGGCCCCGAAGGGGCACCGGGCGCTGTGGTTCTCCGCGACGCTGCCTCGCGAGGTGGGCGAGCTCGCCAAGAAGTGGCTGGCCAACCCGGCGCGCGTCGCCGCGACCCCGGCGCAGCAGGCCCACGCGGACATCAAGTACGTGGTGAACATCGTGGCCTTCCGCGAGCGCGAGCACGCGGTGGTCAACGTGCTGCGGGCGCACGACGCCCCGGCGGCGATCGTGTTCTGCGCGACCCGCGAGGAGGTCTCCCGGATGCAGGCGACGCTGCGCGAGCGGGGCTTCCGCTGCGTGGGCCTGAGCGGCGAGCTCACCCAGCCCGAGCGGGCGAGGGCGCTGCAGATGCTGCGCGACGGGCACGCCAAGGTGCTCGTGGCGACGGACGTGGCCGCCCGAGGCCTCGACCTGCCGGACGTGTCGCTGGTGATCCACGCCGACCCGCCGCGCGACGCGATGACCCTCCAGCACCGCAGCGGGCGCACGGGCCGCGCGGGCCGCAAGGGCACCGCCGTGCTGCTGGTGTCGCCCGATCGTCGGCAGCTGCTCGCCCGGATGCTCCGCACGGCCAACGTGAACACCGCCTCGTGGGAGCCCTGCCCCACCGCGGAGACCATCCGCAGCCTCGACGACGACCGGCTGGTGACCAAGCTCGAGGCCACGGACGTGACGCCCACGGACGAGGACATCGCCGTCGCCCGGCGCCTGCTGGCGAAGAAGCCCGCGGAGGAGCTCGTGGCGGCGCTGGTGACCATCTCCCGCGGCGAGTTTCCCGAGCCCGAAGAGCTGCCGATGACGGTGTCCTTCGCGCACAAGCTGCTGGCGGCGATGTCGCAGCCGCAGCGCAGCTACGAGCGGCCGATGCCGCAGCAGCGCTACGAGCGCAACGAGTACCGCGGCGGCGCCGGAGCCGCTCCGCCGGCCGCGCCCTACGAGGCCCGCAGCGAGTCGCGCGCCCCCGCGGCGCCCTACGAGACCCGCAACGAGTACCAGGGTCCGCCCCGAGGGCCGAGGCCGGAGGAGCGCGGCGCGCCGGGGCCGGGACCCGGGCCGGGCCAGTGGTTCGTGCTCAACGTCGGTCGTGAGAAGCGGGCCGACCCGCGGTGGCTCATCCCCGTGCTCTGCCGCTGGGGCGGGCTCCAGAAGGAGGACATCGGGGTGATCCGGGTGCTCGACCGCGAGACCCGGGTGGAGATCCTGGGCCGCGCGGCGTCGACCTTCCGCGAGCGCATCGCCATGCCCGACCGGCTCGACCCGACGCTCCGCGCGCTGCCCCTCGAAGACCAGGGTCCGCCGCGTCGGCCGCCGCCGCGCAGCACCTGGCGCAAGACCACCGAGCGTTGACACCACCGGGGCGCTGTGGTGTCGCTCCGGGCGTGAGCCGCAAAGCCCTCCGCATCGCCCCATCGATCCTCTCCGCGGACTTCTCCCGCCTCGGCGACGAGGTGCGCGCCATCGACGCCGCGGGCGCCGACTGGGTGCACGTCGACGTGATGGACGGGCGCTTCGTTCCCAACATCACCATCGGCCCGCTGGTGGCGTCGGCGGTGCGCAAGGTCACCCGCCGCGTCATCGACTGCCACCTGATGATCGTCGAGCCCGAGCGCTACGTGGCCGACTTCGCCAAGGCCGGGGCCAACGTGATCTCCGTGCACGTCGAGGCCTCGACGCACCTCGAGCGCACGCTCCAGTCCATCCGCGCCCTGGGCTGCCGCGCCGGTGTGGTGCTCAACCCGGCCACCTCCGAGGAGACCCTCCGCTACGTGATGCACTGCACCGACCTGGTGCTGGTGATGAGCGTCAACCCCGGCTTCGGCGGTCAGTCGTTCATCCGCTCGGTGCTGCCCAAGGTGCGCACGCTCCGAGAGATGATCGACGAGAGCGGCTACGACATCGACCTTCAGATCGACGGCGGCGTGACGCCCGCGACGGCCCCCGAGCTGCGCGACGCGGGGGCCGACGTCTTCGTGGCGGGCTCGGCGGTCTTCGGTCAGGCCGACTACGCGAAGGCCATCGCTGCGCTGCGCGTGGACGGTGGGCCGTGAGCGACGCGGCGCCGCTGGAGACGCTGTTCATCGCGGGGCGCGCCACCTCCCGGAGGCTGCGCAAGGCGCGGCTGCTGGTGGTGGACGGCCCCGACCGGGGCAAGACCTGGGCGATGGAGCGCGCCCGCGTGGCCATCGGTCGCAGCGCGGTGTGCGAGGTCGCGCTCAACGACCGCTCGGTGTCGGGCACGCACGCGGAGATCGAGGCCGTCGAGGAGGGCTGGGTGCTGCGCGACCTCGGGAGCACCAACGGCACCTTCCTCGGGGACATCAAGGTGCGCGAGGTGGTGATGCCCCTGGGGGCGCGCTTTCGCGTGGGCGCGACGCTGCTTCAGATCGACCCGGGGGAGGGGGCGATCGAGATCCCGCTGTCGGAGGGCGACCGCTGGCAGGAGCTGGTGGGGCGCTCGGTGGCGATGCGGCAGGTCTTCGCGGAGCTCGACAAGATCGCGCCGCTCGACGTGACCGTGCTGGTGACCGGAGAGACCGGCACGGGCAAGGAGCTGGTGGCGAGGGCGATACACCGGGTGTCCAAGCGCGCCTCGGGGCCGATGGTGGTGCAGGACTGCTCGGCGCTCCCCAAGGACCTCGTGGAGAGCATCCTCTTCGGCCATGAGAAGGGGGCCTTCACCGGCGCCAGCGAGCGCCGCTCGGGGTGCTTCGAGCAGGCCCACAAGGGGACGGTCTTCCTCGACGAGGTGGGAGAGCTGGACATCGGGCTGCAGCCGAAGCTCCTGCGGGTGCTGGAGGGCCGAGAGGTGAGGCGCCTGGGAGGGACGCAGACGATCCCCGTGGACGTGAGGGTGATCGCCGCGACGCACCGCGACCTGCGCGCCATGGCCGCCGGGGGCACCTTCCGGGAGGACCTCTACTACCGCCTCGGGGTGCTCACCATCGAGCTGCCTCCGCTGCGCGCCCGCCGAGAGGACATCCCCCTGCTGGCGGGTCATCTCCTCGGGGAGTTCTGCAAGCGCAACCCCGACCTCGGGCCGAGGAGCTTCTCGGACAGCGCCCTCGACCGCCTCTCGGGCCTCGCCTTCCCGGGCAACGTGAGGGAGCTTCGCAACGTGGTCGAGCGGGCGGCCTCGCTGGCCGACAACGCGGAGATCACCGCCGACGACCTGCTCCCGGCGAGCGCCGCGAGGATGATGGCGGTGCCGGCGCGCGGTCCCGAGGCGAGCGCGGCGGCGGTGGGCGAGGCGCTCCTGGCGATGCCCTTCAAGGACGCCAAGACGCGGGTGCTGGAGGGCTTCGAGCCGCAGTACCTGGCGGCGATGCTCAAGCGACACGGGGACAACATCACCCGCAGCGCGGCGGCCGCGGGTCTCACCCGATATCACCTGAGAGAGCTGTGCAAGCGGTATGGCTTGAGGAGCACGGACAACGAGCCGGAGTGACTCCGGCCCGTCGGTGGGAGAGGGGGGGGAGGTCAGTTCTTCGCGGGCGCCGTCGCGTCGACGGCCTCGACGGCGCTCTCCACGGCGCTCTCGACCGCGTCGCGCGCCTCGGTGAGCCGGGTCTCCGCGGCGAGGGTCACGTTCTCCACCGCGCTGCCCATCGCGGTGCGGGCCTCGCTCGCGGCCTGACCGACGGCGGTGCGCGCCTCGGTGAGCCTCTGCTCGGCGCTCTCCACGGCCTGGCCGACGGCGGTGCGCGCCTCGGTGAGCCTCTGCTCGGCGCTCTCCACGGCGTTGCCCATCGCGGTGCGCGCCTCGATGAGCTTGAGCTCTGCGCTCGCCCTGGCGCCGGAGAACTTCGCCGACGCGAGCTCCGCGGCGCCCACCAGCTTGTCGCGCAGCACGTGGGCCGGAGGGCGGCGCAGGTCGCGCACCACGCCCAGCAGCGCCAGCGCGCGGAGGGTGTAGTAGCTCACGTCCACCTCCCACCAGAAGAAGCCCTGGTTGGCGCTGTTCATGTAGTGATGGTGGTTGTTGTGCCAGCCCTCGCCGAGGGTGATGAGCGCCAGCACGGGGTTGTTGCGGGAGGTGTCGGTGGTCTCGTAGCGGCGCGAGCCCCAGACGTGCGCGAGGGAGTTGATGAAGAAGGTGCCGTGCCACCCGAGGACGGTGCTCACGCCGGCGCCCCACACCACGCCGCGCCAGCCGTCGATGGCGAAGCACAGCGCCGTCAGCACCGCGAAGGGCACCCAGTGGAACCGGTCGATCCAGCGCAGCTCGGGGTACTTCGCGAAGTCGGGGATGAGCGCGAGGTCGGTGCCGTCGTGGTCGGGCGCGGTGATCCAGCCGACGTGCGAGTACCAGAAGCCGCGCTGCTTGGGGGAGTGGATGTCCCGGGGCGTGTCGCTCCAGCGGTGGTGCATCCGGTGGAGGCCCGCCCACCAGAGCGGACCCTTCTGCACCGAGCTCGCGCCCACCCACGCCAGCACGAACTGGAACCACCGCGAGGTCTTGTACGAGCGGTGCGCGAAGTAGCGGTGGTAGCCCGCGGTGATGCCCCACATGCGCATCACATAGAGCCCGAGGCAGAGCGCGAGGCTCTTCAGCCCGACGCCCACCACGAAGGGGAGCGCGAGGCTCGCGACGTGGATGAGCACGAACCCGATGAGCGAGGTCTGCAGCCAGAAGGGTAGGGCCTTGACCACGGTGGGTCGGGTCTTTTCACTCATCGTCGTGCGGCGCTCCTGTGGGCGCACGACTGCCGCTCGCGCGCGGCCCCCCTCTTGCCACAGCCTGCCCATGACCGCCACCGGTCGGGAGTCGAAGGCCCGATGACCCGCCGCGGCCTCTTCTGCTAGCGTGCGCGCCCGATGCGCCCCCGATCCTCGCTCCCGCTGCTCGTTTCGCTGCTCTTCGGGCTCGCCGCGTGCGGCTCCGAGGCCCCCATCGTCGCCCCTGCGGACTCCGGCCTCGCGGTCGACGCCCCGGCGGTCGCCGACGTCGCGACCCGCCCGGACGCCCCTTCGGTCATCGATGTCGGCAATGCCACCGATGTCCCTTCGGCCATCGATGTCGGCAATGACTCCGGTGCCCCATCGGACGCCTCGACGCCCCCGCGCGACGGTCCGCTCCCCGGCCTCGGCGCCGTCTCCGGCGCGTGCGGCACCCTCCGCTCGATGCTCCGCAGCCCCGCCCCCTCGCTGGTGGAGAACGCGCTCGGCTTCATGACCGGCGAGCGCTACGACCGGCTGCTGCTCTCCGCTGGCGGCCGTCGGCTCTACGACACGCCCAACGCGGGCGGAAGCTCCACCGAGTCCGAGGTGTTCAGCTACGAGGTGCTCTACCGCTGCGAGGACGCCGCGCTGGTCGCGACGGAGACCGAGGTGATGTACCAGGCCCCCGACGACGCGGGCGCCAACTCCATCACCGACCTGCTGGTGTCCATCGGAGGCGAGCGCGTCGGGGTGAGCGTCACCCGTGCGTACCGCCCGATCCCCATGGTGCTCACCGAGGCCAACGCACGCGACCTGCTGCGCACCAAGCTCGTGGGCATCAACCGCAGCTCGATGCGCGTGCTCCCGGCGCATCGCTGGGTGAAGCAGATCCTCCACGTGTTCGCGGTGGACGCGAACGCCGCGCAGGCGGTGTCGAGGGCCTGGGCCTCGCTCGATGCGGCGACCCGAGCCGACACCATCGTGCTGGTCACGGTCACCCGCGGCGGAGGCTTCATCTACTGCAACCCCGACCCCGCCCTCGGCAGCGAGTGCCCTTCGCTCTGAACGCTCTCGGTCGCTGATAACGGCCCGTGCCCCTGCGGTCTGCGCTAGCGTAGGGGATGAAGACCTTCGGGGGGTTCATCGCAGGGCTGGCTGCGCTCGCGCTGCCTTCGCTGTCCACGGCGCAGCCGCGGCTGGAGATCGACACCGCGGCCGACCGCGGGGCCGTGAGCCGGGACGTCTACGGAGGCGACCTGGAGTTCATCAACAGCAACGTGCCGGAGGTGGCCGCGCTGGCCGCCGAGCTGCCGCTGCTGCGCTTCCCGGGCGGCGACGCGGACGCCATCTTCCGCTGGGACCAGAGCCTCCCCCCGCGGTGCACCCGCCCGGGCTTCGACTGGAACGCCGCCGCCACGGTCGCCTCGCGCGGCCGGTCGGGGCTCTTCCTGGAGACGAACATCGTCCGGAGCACGCCCGCCAACGCCGCGGCGTGGGTGCAGGATGCCACCCGTCGCGGCCTGAGGGTGGCCTGGGTGGGCATCGGCAACGAGGTGTGGGGGGACTGGGATGCGGGCTACCGCAGCGCCTCGCGCTACGCCTCCGATGTGATCGCGCACGCCACGGCGATCAGGGCGCTCGTCCCTGGCACCCGCATCGTGCTCTCCATCGGCACGGCGCGAGAGGACGCCTGGAACCGCGAGGCCATCCGCCGCACCGCCGCCGTCATCGACGCGGTCGACTACCACTACTACCCGAACCACCACGCGTGGACCGACATGCGACCCGAGGAGGTCGTCGCGGGCGCCGAGGGGATCGCGCCGCTCCTCACTCGATTGCGAGCGATGATCCGCGCGGAGGCGGGCGCCCGGGCCAGCGCCATCCAGGTGGTGCTGGGCGAGTGGGACGGCGCCGCCGACGCCCCGCGGGTGGTGAAGATGGACCAGCTGGTGACGCCTCGCGCCTACGCGATGTGGTCGATGGCCGACGCCCTCTTCTACGGTGCCGCGCTGGGGGAGATGCTCACTGGCGGCGTCGCGGCGGCGATGTTCTACGAGGTGCAGGGCTTCCGCTTCGGAGCGATCCCCGGCGACTGGTGCGTCGATCAGGACACCTCCATCCGCCGCCCGAAGGCCCTGGTGCATCAGCTATGGCGCGAGCACTTCGGCGACCGGCTCGTCGCCGTCACCGCGTCGGGCGTCCCCAGCTACCGGGTGTCCGGGCCCACCAACTGGGACGGCTTCGCCGGGGATGTTCCCTATGTGCGCGCCTACGCAAGCCTCGCCGACAGCGGCCGCTCGCTGCGGCTGATCGTGACCCACCGCGGCGGCGCCTCGAACGTCGCCTCGATCGCGATCAACCTCCGGAGCTTCGCGCCCGAGTCCACCGCGAGCGTGTGGGAGGTCGGCGGCGGCGGGGTGATGGACACCAACGAGAACGTGCGCGGCCCCATCGACGTGGTGCGCATCCGCGCTCGCAGCATGGCCGTGGGCGGAGCGGCCTTCACGCTGCCTCTGGCGCCGTACTCGGTGACCGCGATCGAGCTGCGCCGGAGCGGAGGCCCGGTGGTGATGGACGCTGGCACCGACGCAGGTCCGGCGGTGGACGTGCCCGTGGTGGGGAGGGACGTGCCGACTCCGCCGAGGGATGTGCCGAGGCCGGAGGTGGACGTGCCCGTGGTGGGAAGGGATGTCCCGAGGCCCGAGGTGGACGCGCCCGCGGTGACGGTGGACGTGCCCGCGGTGACGGTGGACGCGCCCGCGCCGGGAGGGGACGCCGTGCTCATCGGGGTGGACGTTCCGCCTGCGTCGTCGGACGCGGGCTCGGCGGAGGTTCCGCAGGCGGTGTCGCAGGGCTGCGGGTGCGCGGTGCCCGGCAGCCCCGCCCCGATCGATTCGATGCGCTGGTTCATCGTGGTGTCGCTGCTCGTGGCGATGGCGGCGCTCAGGCCCGGTCGCGCTCGGGCTCGCTCATCCCGTTAGCCCATTGACGGCGCCGCGCTGCGAGCTACGGGACCATGCTCTGTTCCTCGCGTGATCGCCCCTGCGCCACCGTGGCCCGTCCGTTGCGGTGCTCGCCGCCCATGCATGCGCTCCGCCTTCCGTCCCTCCTCGTCGTCTCGCTCTCCCTCGCGGCCTGCGGGGATGCCTCCCCCGTCGTCGCCCCCGCCGATGCTGGCGCCGATGCGCCCGCCGTCGATGCTCCCGCCGTGGTCGATGCGCCCGCCGTGGTCGATGCGCCCGCACCCTCGACGCCGCACTGGTCGTCGGTCTCGCTCCCCGACGGTCCCACCGGGCGCTGGGGCGTCATGGTGGCCGATCGGGGCGACGGCACCGCGTACCTCTACGGCGGCACCGACCTCACCGCCTCGGGCCGGGGGACCATCTCCCGGGACATCTGGCGCTACGACGGTCGCGGCGACGCCCCCGTCTTCGAGCAGCTCACGGTCACCGGCAGCCCCCCGCCTCGCTACTGCGGCTGCCTCGCGGTCGACCCCATGGGCAACCGCATCCTGATGGTGGGCGGTCGCACCCCCGACGTGTCGGCCCCGGAGACCTGGACCCTCGACCTCGCGACCCTGGTCTGGACCCGCGCGATCACCACCGGCTCTCCCCCTGGAACCATCGGCTGCGCGATGGCCTGGAGCCCCTCCCGCAGCGCGATGTACCTCGTCGGCGGCGCCAACGGGAGCGGCGTCAACGGCCGCACGTGGCGCTTCGATCCGAGCGGTCCGGGGTGGCAGGAGGTGATGGCGACGGGGCCTCGCGCCCGCTACGACCACGGGCTGCGAGCGATCGAGGGCGGCAGGGCGCTGCTGCTCTTCGGAGGCGCCCGCAGCGCCACCGGGGCCAGCAATTTCTTCAACGACCTCTGGCGCTTCGACACCGCCACCGAGCAGTGGTCCCAGGTGGCCGTCGAGGGCGCGTCGCCGCCGGGCCGCCGCACCCCGTGGATGGTCGCCGAGGCCGACGGAACCCACCTGCTGATGGGCCTCGGGGTCCATGGCCTCCAGGTCTCCGAGACCTTCGGCGACCTCTGGCGCCTCGACCTCGCCACCTCTCGGTGGACCGAGCTCACCGCCGCGGTCGCCCCGGCGGACGGCAGCGATCCTCCCCCCGCCCGAGGCTTCACCCAGGGGCTCCCCGGCCCTCGCGGCGCCCTCGGTCTGCTGCTCGGAGGCTTCGACGGGCGCGCGGCCATCGACGACGCCTGGGTGCTGCGCTGAGGCACCCCCCGGGCGCTGCCGTCCGCGCCTCGGCCGCGGTGCGTCACCCGCAGTGACGCGGCGCCGCCACCGCTCTGCTACCGGGTTTGAGAGGAACGTCTGCCATCGTCCCCTCGGGCCGAGTCTTTCCGCGCTTCCGCGGAGGGGTCCCGGCTCAGTCACGAGGGAGACCATTCATGCCTATTCGAAGGCTCAAACGAGCGACGCTGGCCGCCTGCTGCGCGCCGCTGCTGATCGCTGTCGGCTGTAGCTCCGGCGATACGCCCGGCGCCCAGCCCACCGGTCGCGCGCCGCAGACGCTGATCTCCGATCAGCTCCACAACGGCGGAACGCAGGGCTTCCTCTTCCTGCCCCCGATGGTGCCGAGGCCCGCCCAGCTGGGCAACTTCGTGCCGACGGTGCGACCCACGGTGCGCATCGACGAGGTCAACGCCGAGGGCTTGACCATCCGTACGCTGGCGACCTTCACCACCACCACGGGGCCCAGCCGGGAGCGCCTCCGGACCCACATCGCGAACGAGCCCTGTGACTCCGACGACAACGACGGCGACACCGACCCCGAGGGCTACTTCTACGCCCGCTGGAAGACCAACAACGCCAACCTCTCGGCCAGCGCCCGCTACCGCGTGCGCGTCCTGGTTCCGGCGGCCGGGGGCGGCACCCGCGAGATCGGCTTCGCGGACGTGGACGTCGTGCGCAACCAGCAGGAGTTCCGCTCGGTCGACACGGTGAACTTCACCCCGCTGCTCAATGGCCACGTGCTGCGCATCAAGTTCCGCATCGACCGGCCCGCGGTCGACGCCGACGCCGACGGCGTCTTCGACTGGGTCGACAACTGCCCCGCGCAGGCCAACGCCACGCAGACGGACACCAACCACGACCGGCAGGGCGACGCCTGCGAGTGCGTCGGCGTGACCTGCGTGGCCAGCGACATCTGCCACGCGGCGGGCGTCTGCGATCCCATCAACGGGATGTGCTCCAACCCCGACGCTCCTGCGGGCACCGCCTGCTCGCTCTCCAACGCCACGGCGCTCTGCGCGGGCGGCGCTTGCGGCGTCGCCTCCTGCAACGCCGGCCACGCGGACTGCAACGCCGCCGCCACCGACGGCTGCGAGACCCCGACCACCACCCTCGCCAACTGCGGCGCCTGCGGCGTGGCGTGCACCACGGTCGCGCACTCGACGCCGGGCTGCGGCACCGGAACCTGCGCCATCACCTGCGACGCTGGCTGGGCCGACGCCAACGGCGACCGCGCCGACGGCTGCGAGCTCGACGTCACCACGGACACCAACTGCGGCGTCCCCGGCAACGCCTGCGTCTCGGGCCTCGGCGACGTCAACACCTGCGTGAGCGGATCGTGCTCCACCATCGCGTGCGCGTCGGACACCGCCAACTGCAACACCTCCGTCGCCGACGGCTGCGAGGCCTCCCTCGCGGGTGACGTCGCCCACTGCGGCGCCTGCAACCACGCCTGCGCGGTCGCCAACGCCACGCCCTCCTGCGTCGCGGGCGCCTGCGCGGTCGGCACCTGCCACGCCGGCTTCACCGACTGCAACGGCCTCGCGGCCGACGGCTGCGAGATCACCCCCGCCTCGGACGTCGCCCACTGCGGCGGCTGCGGCAACGCCTGCTCGCTGCCCAACGCCTCGCCGGTGTGCGCCGCTGGGTCCTGCGCCGTCGGCGCCTGCACCGAGGGCTTCGTCGACCTCGACCACGACGCGAGCAACGGCTGCGAGGTCAACCTCGCCACGAACGTCGCCCACTGCGGCGCCGTGGGCAACCACTGCGTCATGCCCAACGGCACGGCGGCCTGCACGGGCGGGCAGTGCGTCCTCGCCAGCTGCAACGCGGGCTTCGACAACTGCACCACCGGCGCCGGCTGCGAGAGCGACCTCACGTCGGTCACCTCCTGCGGCGGCTGCGGCGTGACCTGCGCCTCGGGCGAGCACTCGACGCCGACCTGCGGCGCGGCCGGCTGCGGGCTCACCTGCGAGCCCGGCTTCGGCAACTGCGACGGCAACGCGGCCAACGGCTGCGAGGTCGACCTCACCAGCGACGGGGGCCACTGCGGCACCTGCGCGACCGCGTGCCGCAACGCGACCACCTGCCAGGCGGGCGCTTGCTCGACCGCGGTGTGCGTGAGCGGCTACGCCGACTGCAACGGGCTCGCGACGGACGGCTGCGAGGCCGCCCCCGCCTCGGACACGGGCCACTGCGGCGCCTGCGGGCACGCGTGCTCCTTCGCCAACGCGGCGCCCCAGTGCATCGACGGCGGCTGCGGCTTCGCGGTCTGCGATCCGGGCTTCGCCGACTGCGACGGCCAGCAGGCCAACGGCTGCGAGGTCGCCCTCGGCACCGACGCCAGCCACTGCGGCGGCTGCGGAACGGTCTGCACCTACGCGCACGCCACCGGCGTCTGCGGCGACAGCGCCTGCGCGCTCGGCGCCTGCGACGCGGGCTGGGCCAACTGCGACGGCAACGCCGCCAACGGCTGCGAGGTCTCCCTCGGCACCGACCTGAACCACTGCGGCACCTGCGCGACGGCCTGCGCCGCCGTCGCCAACGCCACCGCGACCTGCGGCGGCACCTGCGGCTTCACCTGCGACGCGACGCACGCCGACTGCGACGGCGACGCGAGCAACGGCTGCGAGGTCGACACCAGCGCCTCGCTCGGCAACTGCGGCGCGTGCGGCAACGCCTGCACCCAGGGTCGCACCTGCCAGGCGGGCGCCTGCTCGGCCTCGGCCTGCACCGGCACCCTCGCCAACTGCGACGGCGTCGAGTCCAACGGCTGCGAGGCCTCCACCGCGACGGACGTGACGGACTGCGGCGCCTGCGGCCACGTCTGCTCCTTCGCCCACGCGAGCGCGACCTGCGCCAACAGCGCCTGCGCGCTGGGCACCTGCGCGGCGGGCTTCGCCAACTGCGACGGCAACGCGGCCAACGGCTGCGAGGTCGACCTCTCCTCCGACGCCGCCCACTGCGGCGCGTGCAACACCGCGTGCGCGACGGCCAACGGCACCGCGGCCTGCGTGAGCGGCGCCTGCGCGGTCGGGTCGTGCGACGCCGACTTCGCCGACTGTGACCACCTCGCGGGCGACGGCTGCGAGGTCTCCAGCGCGACCGACGTCGCCAACTGCGGCGGCTGCGGCACGGTGTGCCCGAGCCGCCCCTCGGCGCTCGCGACCTGCCTCGCGAGCTCCTGCGGCTACGCGTGCGCCTCGGGTCGGCGCGACTGCGACGGCGTCGCCACCAACGGCTGCGAGGTCGACGCCAACGCCGACAGCGCCAACTGCGGCGGCTGCGGCGTCGTCTGCACCCAGGGGCGCACCTGCGTCTCCGGCGCCTGCTCCACGGCGGTGTGCGTCTCGGGCACCGGCGACTGCGACCACGACGCGGCCAACGGCTGCGAGGTGGCGCTCGACTCCAGCGCGGGCCACTGCGGCACGTGCGGCAACGCCTGCAGCTACGCCAACGGCGCGGGCGTCTGCACCGCGGGCTCCTGCTCGCTCGCGGCCTGCAACGCGGGCTTCTCGAACTGCAACGCGAGCTCGACGGACGGCTGCGAGACCAACCTCACCAGCACCGCCACGAGCTGCGGCGCCTGCGGCTACGTCTGCACCTCGCCCAACGGCACCGCGGCCTGCTACGCGAGCGCGTGCGGCCTGGCGGCCTGCAACGCGGGCTACGCGAACTGCGACGCGGTCGCGGCCAACGGCTGCGAGACCAGCATCGCCACGGACGCCGCCAACTGCGGCGGCTGCGGCGTCGCCTGCGCGGCCAACTACGCCTGCCAGGCGGGCACCTGCGTGCTGCCGAAGGGCGCCACCTGGCAGTTCGACGACGGCTGCGGCTCGGCCACGGTCGCGGACACGAGCGGCAACGGCGACACGGGCACGACCGCGGGCTCGCCCACCTGGCTGAACGGATCGAGCTGCCACAGCGGCGGCTGCCTCTCCTTCAGCGGCACCACCCAGCAGGTCACCGCGAACTACACCGCCGCGCAGAAGTTCGGGACGGGCCCGTTCTCGGTGAGCGCGTGGATCCGCGTCGCGTCGGGGTCGACGGGCACCCATGTCGTGGTGGGGGCGAACCGCTGCAACATCCCGGAGTCCTGGCTGATGTACATCGACAACGGCCTGCCCAGGTTTGGGACCTACGGCAGCGGATCGACCGTCGCCCAGTCGAACAGCCGCGTCGATGACGGCGCCTGGCACTTCCTGGTTGGAAGGCGCAGCGGCACCTCCCTCCAGCTCGTGGTCGACGGCATCACGGTCGCCTCCGGGACCGTCCACGCGACCTACAACTCCGACGGCGCGGGCACGCTGATCACCATCGGCAACTTCTCCTGCGGCTCTGCGTTCACCGGTCGGATCGACGACGTCCGCATCACGGACCACGCGCTCACGACCGCCGAGATCACGGCGCTGCGCACGCCCGACGCGACCACCCCGGCCACCGCCACGGACTCCGCCAACTGCGGCGGCTGCGGTGTGGTGTGCGCCTCGGGCTACGCCTGCACCAGCAGCGCCTGCACCGACATCAACGAGTGCCTCACCAACAACGGCGGCTGCGGCACCAGCCTCACCTGCACCAACACCGCCGGGAGCCGCACCTGCGCGTGCAGCGCGGGCTACACGCTCAGCGGCTCCACCTGCGTCGACGTCAACGAGTGCTTCGTGGGCAACGGCAACTGCGCCGGCGACGCGACCTGCACCAACACCCCCGGCAGCCGCACCTGCACGTGCAGCCCGAGCAGCCTCTGCAGCGGCGTGTGCCGGTTTCTGCAGACCGACAGCAGCCACTGCGGCGCCTGCGGCCATGCCTGCGCGTCTGGGCAGATCTGCCTCGGCGGGGTCTGCGGGGCGCCGCCGTCCTGGGCGGGCGCCGTCGCGACGAGCCCTCTCGCGGGCCGCACCTATCACTCCGCGGTCTGGACCGGCACCCAGATGATCGTCTGGGGCGGACAGAACGGCGACGACAACGACCTCGACAACACCCTCGTCGTCAACACCATCTTCGCCGACGGCGCGATCTACACGCCCGCCACCAACACCTGGACGTACCTCCCGGCAGGCGCCCCCAACGCGCCCACTGCGCGCTACGGCCACACGGCCCTCTGGACGGGCAGCCGGATGATCGTCTGGGGCGGGCTCACCGACGGCGGGACGACGCTCACGAGCAGCACCCCGGCGGCTGTCAACACGGGCGCCAGCTACGACCCGGTGACCAACACCTGGACCCCCCTCTCGGCGACGGGCGCGCCGCCGGCCCGCTACGGTCACACGGCCGTCTGGACCGGCGAGCAGATGATCGTGTGGGGCGGCAGCGCCACGCACTACAACCTCGGCGGCGTCTTGCCGTCGGGCGGCCTGAGCGGCGCGATGTACAACCCGGCCACCAACGGGTGGACCGCGGTGCCCGTCGGCGCGGCGGGCGAGCCGAGCACCCGGCGCATGAACCACACCGCGGTGTGGACCGGCAGCCGGATGATCGTCTGGGGCGGTCAGGGTCCTTGTACCCAGTACGCCGACGGCGGTGTCTTCGATCCCGCCACCGGCCTCTGGCAGAACCTGCCTGCGGGCGCCGCGGGCGCGCCCGGCCCGCGTGGCCAGCACTCGGCCCTCTGGACCGGCACCCAGATGATCATCTGGGGCGGCGCGACCAACCCCAACGTGGGCGACGGCGGGATGTACAACCCCGCCACCAACACGTGGAGGTACATGGTCGGGGAGGTCTATCCCCCGGGGAATACGTGGATGATGCTGCCCAACGAGCCGGGGCGCCGCTTCCTGCACTCGGCCGTCTGGACCGGCTCGCGGATGGTGGTCTTCGGCGGCGCCAGCTACTGCGGCGGCTGCGGCCCGAGCGCCCTCTGCAGCGACTCTTCGCACGTCAAGGGTGACGGCGCGGAGTTCGACCCCGTCAGCGGCTCCTGGGCGTCGGTCCCGAGCAGCCTGACCAACTCGCCCGGTACGCGTGTTGGCCACACGGCCGTCTGGACCGGCACCCAGATGATCGTCTGGGGCGGCCAGCGCGTGAGCTCGCTCCGCGACGGCGCCATCCTCACGCCCTGAGGTGCCCTCGGGCCCTCCTCCCGCCTCCCTCTCCCTCTCCCCCCTCCGATCCCCATCCCTCCCTACGCTCCCGACGCATGCCGGTCGGGCGCGCGGCGATCCCTCGGGGTTGCTGCTATCCCCGCTGACGTGGTAGCAGCCCCGCCCTAGCTAAGAGGACCATGTTCAAGACGTTGACCGAAGGGTTTCGCAAGGCGCGTCAGAAGCTCACCGGGGTGGCTGAGCTCACCGAGGCCGACATCGAGGCCGCCCTCCGGGACGTGCGGCTCTCTCTGCTCGAGGCCGACGTAGAGCTCAACGTCACGCGCCGCTTCCTCGGCCGCGTGAAGGAGAAGATGCTCGGGCAGGTGGTGAAGCTCCGCGCCGAGGCGCAGGGCAAGAAGGCCACCATCACGCCCGACCAGCTCTTCGTGAAGGCCTGCCAGGACGAGCTCGTCGCCATGATGTCCTCCACGGACGGCGCGCAGCTCACCGAGGCCCCGAAGGGCACCCCCACCATCGTGATGATGGTCGGCCTCCAGGGGCAGGGGAAGACCACCACCAGCGCCAAGCTCGCCAAGCTGCTTACCGAAGAGGGTAAGAAGGTGCTGCTCGTGGCCGCCGACCTGCAGCGCCCGGCCGCCGTCGAGCAGCTCAACGTGCTCGGGCAGAAGGTCAACGTGCCGGTCTTCTCGGCGCCCAACAGCACCCCCGTCGAGGTGTGCAAACGCGCGCTCGCGATGGCGAAGGTCCAGAAGAAGGACGTGGTGATCTTCGACACCGCGGGCCGGCTGGCCATCGACACGGTGCTGATGGACGAGCTCCGCGCCATCAAGAGCGAGACGAAGCCCCACAACATCCTCCTGGTGGTCAACGCCGCCATCGGACAGAACGCCCTCGCCACCGCGACGGCCTTCCACGACACCCTCGGCCTCACCGGCGTCGCGCTCACCATGCTCGATGGTGACGCCCGCGGCGGCGCGGCGCTGGCCATCCGCGAGGTCACCGGCATCCCCATCCGCTACGCGGGCGTGGGCGAGTCGCTCGACAAGCTCGAGGCCTTCCGCCCCGACGGCATGGCGTCGCGCATCCTCGGGATGGGCGACATCGTCTCGGTGGTCAACGACTTCAAGAAGGTCGTCGACGAGAAGCGCGCCGAGGAAGACGCGATGCGCATGCTCGGGGGGCAGTTCACCCTCGATGACTTCGTCGCGCAGATCGAGACCATCCAGAAGATGGGCCCGCTGCAAGACCTCTTCGACCGCATGCCCTTCTTCAACGGGATGCTCCCGCCGGACGCCAAGGTCGACGACCGCGAGCTCGACAAGGCCAAGGTCATCGTGTCGTCGATGACGAAGGGCGAGCGCCGCGACGCCGACCTCTTCAAGCAGCAGCCCAACCGGGTGCAGCGCGTCGCCAAGGGATCGGGCTACGCCCCCGAGGCGGTGGCCGAGCTGGTCGCGAAGTTCGTGATGATGCGCGACATGATGGGCAACATCGGGCAGCAGGCGAGCTTCCTCCAGAAGATCCCCGGCGCCCAGCAGCTCGCCATGGCGCGCAAGCTCAAGAACATGGTCAAGGTCCAGGGGGAGGACCAGGCCATCGCGCAGATCGCCCAGGAGATGCTGGAGTCCGCGGTGGCGGGCGGCGGAGGCCCCGGTCGCGGCGGCTTCCCGGGGATGCCCGGCGGCTTCCCGGGGATGCCCGGCGGCATGGGGGGATTCCCCGGCATGGGCGACCCCAACGCGCTGATGCAGGCCCTCATGGGCGGCGGCGGAATGCCCGGAGGCCCCGGGCAGGCTGCGCCCAAGCCGCGGCCGACGAGCCTCGGGGTGCCGAAGGACAAGCGCAAGCAGGAGCGCGACGCGCGCCGCAAGAACCGCAAGAAGTAACGAGAAGATCTTTCAATGAGGACATCGATGAAGACGTGGATGCCGTGGGTGGTGGTCTTGGCCCTGGGTTCGGGCTGCGTGGAGCAGCCCTCCCAGCCCAACCGTGGTGGCGCTTCGCAGGCGGAGCTCGACCGCATCCGCCGCCAGGTGGTGTCGCGCACGGCCCCGACGCCGCAGCACGCGCTGTCCTTCAACTGGGACAACAAGGTCGAGCTGCTCGGCTATGACATCAACGTCCAGAACAACACCCTGCGCCCCGGCCAGAGCGTGACGGTCACCTGGTACTGGAAGTGCCGCGCCCCGACCGGCGACGGCTGGCGGCTCTTCACGCACCTCGACGACGCCAACGGCCCCCGCACCAACCAGGACAACGTCGGCGACACCCGCCGCGCGTACCAGCCGGAGCGCTGGCGCGCGGGTGAGTTCATCCGCGACACGCAGAGCTTCGAGCTCCCGGCGGACTGGGACTCTCCCACGGTGCGCGTGCACCTCGGCGTCTGGAAGGACGGCCAGCCCCGCATGGCCGTCACCCCGGCCGACCGCACCGACGGCGACCGCCGCGCCCGCGTGCTGGAGCTCAACACCGGCGTGCAGGTGCAGCTCACGGAGACCGTGGTGCCGAGGGCGACCGGGGCCATCACCGCCGACGGCCGCCTCGACGAGCCCGCGTGGGCCAACGCCGCGCGCACCGGCCCGCTGGTCAACCCGAGCAACGGCAACCCCCCGAGCGCCACCGAGGCCCACGCCACGGCGCAGATGCTCTGGGACGACACCAACCTCTACGTGGCCTTCCGCGTCACCGACGACAACCTGGTCGACCCGTCGACGGAGCGCGACAACCACCTCTGGGAGCACGACGCCGTGGAGGTCATGATCGACCCCAACGGCGACGGCAACAACTATTACGAGTTCCAGGTCTCGCCGAAGAACCAGCGCTTCGATACCCGATATGACCGCGCGCGGCAGCCGCAGCCCTTCGGACATCTCGACTTCAACCCCGAGACCCGCTCCGGCGTCGCCGTCACCGGCACCATCGGCAACGCCGACGACAACGACACCGGCTACGACGTCGAGCTGGTGATCCCCTGGTCGAGCATCAACGACGGCCTCGCGCACACGCCCCCGCAGGCCGGCGACCAGGTGCGGCTCAACCTCTTCGTGATGGACGAGCCCAAGACCGGCGGCCAGCGCAGCGCCGCCTGGAGCGCCCCCCGCGGCGGCGACTTCCACGCCCTCGCCCGCTTCGGACGCATCACCCTGAGCCTCGAGGCCCCCGGCGCCCCCGCGGCGGCCGCCATCCCGGTGCCCTCGGCGGCGGCGATCCCCAACATCCCCGGGCTCGTGGCGCCGCTGCCCGCGGTGCTCAACAACGGCGCGGTCCCGGTGCGCCGTCCCGCCGCCCACTGAGCGATCGCGGGTCGTTGCGCGCCGACTGGTGCTAAGCATCGATCCGCTTCCTCTCCTCCCCGACTCTCTGCACGCCCGTCGAGGTACCCAATGCCTGCATCGCAATCGTCGCGGTGGTCCGTCGTACTGTGCGGTTTCCTCGCGGCGTCGGTCGCGGCCTGCGGATCGAGCAGCGGCGCCACCGGAGTCTCGCCCGACGCGGCGGCCCCTCGCAGCGACCTCGGCGCCTCCGCCGATGTCTCGCCCGTCGACGCGCCAGGGCTCCCCGACGGGTGGATGTCCCCGACCTTCGATGTTCCGCCGCGCCCCGACGCCAGAGCCGCGAGCGACGCCCCGGCCGACGCCGCCGACGCCCTCTCGTTGACCACGCTGGCCGACGGCGCGGTCACCGCGTGCGGTTCTCGAGAGCGCTGCAACAACGGCATCGACGACGACTGCAACGGCATGGTCGACGAGGAGTGCACCTGCATCCCTGGCACCACCCAGCGCTGCTTCCCCGGCGATGCGCGTCTGGCGGGCCGGGGGGTCTGCACCTGGGGGATGCAGCGCTGCGGGGGCATGGAGGAGTTCGGCACCTGGGGCGCGTGCATGGGGGCCGGCGCGCCGAGGGCGGTCGACTGCCGTACGCCCACCGTGGACAACCGCTGCGACGGCAGCCCCGGGGTCGGCTGCCTGTGCGCTCCGGGCGCCTCGCGAAGCTGCTACTCGGGCCCGACCGGGACGCAGGGCCGCGGGCTCTGCCGGGCCGGGACGCAGACCTGCGCGGTGACCGCGACGGGCTCGGCCTGGGGCGCGTGCACGGGCGAGGTGCTTCCCTCGCGCGACACCTGCGACGGGCGCGACACCGACTGCAACGGCACCCCCGACACGGGCTGCGGCTGCACCCGGGGGGCGACGCGCACGTGCTACTCGGGCGCTGCGGGCACCGCGGGCCGCGGGCTCTGCCGGGCAGGGATGCAGACCTGCGTGCCCACGATCAACGGGGCCGGGACGGTGTGGGGCGCGTGCGCGGGCGAGGTGGTCCCCGCGCGGGACGTCTGCAACGGCATGGACCGCGACTGCGACGGCAACCCCAACACGGGCTGCGCGTGCACCATCGACGCGATCGAGGTCTGCTACACGGGCCCGGCGGGGACGCAGAACGTCGGGCTCTGTCGGCCCGGGTCGCGGCGCTGCAACGCCGCGGCTCGCCCCGACGGGACGCTCGGGTCGGCGTGGGGAGCGTGCCTGGGGCAGACGCTCCCCGGGGCGGCGGAGGTGTGCGGCAACGCCATCGACGACAACTGCAACGGGATGCTCGACGAGGGCTGCACGCCGGGGTGCGCAGCGGGGACGATACGCTGCGGCGACCGCTGCATCGACGTGCGCAGCGACGCGCTCAACTGCGGGGCGTGCGGCACCGCGTGCCTGGCCACGCAGGCCTGCGCCAACGGGGTCTGCGTGGGCAACGGTCTGCTGCGCATCACCATGGTGTGGGACCGCCCCGGCGACGTGGACCTCCACGTGGTGCCGCCGTGCGGTCAGGAGATCTCCTTCCTGGGGACGAGCCGCTGCGGCGGTCAGCTCGACCGGGACGACACCTCCGGCACCGGCCCGGAGAACGTCTTCTGGGCCGCGGCTCCCGCCAGCGGACCTTACCTGGTCTGCGCGGTTCCGTATCGCATCAGCGCGGAGACCAACGTGACCGTGACGGTGACCCAGGGCACGACGGTGGTGCGCACCTGGCGCGTGTCCCGGCCCATGAGCTCGGGCAACTCGCCATGCACCCGGATGTCACCCTACTTCGTGGGTGATTTCACCTACTGAACCCGCTCCTGGCAGTGGCCCTCTCCATTGAAGTGGCCAACGGTCGCGGAGACGGCGGTGACGAAGTCTCTCAGGGTGCGCACCCGTCCCATGTCGCCGCCGCCGTACTGGCTGGAGGGCAGCGTGGTGAGGTCGACCCTGGCGAGCTCCTCGAGGGTGACGGATCCGTCGCGGTCGGCGTCGGCCGCGGCGATGGCGTCGAAGCGCAGCCGGGCGTCGGGCGATTGAAGGTCGTCGTAGAAGAGGTGGTCGCCGTGGAGGGTGATCTGCGCATCCACGTTGCCGCCTGAGGGGACCGCGAGCCCTGCGGCCCCGTCGGCGGTGCTGCACGCCTCGAAGCGCACGCCCTGGGTGAAGCCCCAGCGGAAGCGCACGGTGGTGCCCATGCGGGTGCCCTCGCCCTCGACGTAGAGGCCATAGCCGCCGGCCTGCATCAGCGCGAGATCGGCCGCGGTGGCGTTGCCTGCGGCGGACGCCGCGGTGGCGGGGGCGATGCAGTAGGAGACGCGGTCCATGCGGCGCGAGGGGACGCCGGAGATGCGCCCGACGGCGTAGGGCGTGGCGGTGGTCTTGAGGTCGTAGACGCGCATCGGGGCGAGCGCGCCGCCCGCGGTGCCGTCGGAGGCCGCGACGGTGAAGTCGCCGACGTTCACCAGGAAGCGGGTGTAGCGGAGGGTCCAGCCGTCTTCGAAGCCGACGGTGTTGCCCATGAGGGGAGGAATGCTGTCGGCGATGTAGTCCTCGCCCCAGAGGGAGAGGGAGACGGTGCCTGGGGAGGTACCCGCGCTCTCGCTCCCGCAGCCGGGCGCGCTCGTGAGAACCAGCAACACCATCGTATGCAACTTCATTGGACCATCGGGAGATATCGCTTGAAGATATCGGTTGAGGATCAGGGGAGGGGGGTCCACGCGAAGCCGAAGCCGCTGGCGGCGGGGGCGGTGCGGGTGACGGCGTTGAAGGGCTGACCCTCGGTGAGGGTCACGACGCCGTCGGGTGTGGAGGGCGCCGGGGCCATGGAGAAGTCCGCGCGGTCGATCCAGGCGCCGACGTCGACGGTGAGGTCCCATCGGCCCGAGCGGTTCATGTCGCCGAGGGAGGGGATGCCCTGGACGAGGTGGGTGATCGCCGGGGCGCAGTCGAAGCGCACCGTGCGGCCCTCCCGGGTGGCGTCGCCGCGCACATAGAGGGTTCCGCCGTGGAGGGTGGCGGCCTCGGGGAGGTTGGCCTCGGCGGGGCGCAGCTCGATGGCCGCGGAGCGGGCGAGGCCGGTGACGCCGTTGCCCTGGGGGAGGGAGGTTCCTCCCGGGCGGAGGAGGTCGACGACGCGGCGGGCGGTGATGTCCGCGAGGGCCTCTCCCGCGACGTAGTGGCCCGGGTGCGCATGGGCCACGGAGACTCCGATGAGGCGCTCGAAGAGCGAGCGGCCGAAGAGGGCGGCGCCCTCGTACCAGCGCAGCGGGCCGAGCACGATGCGGGCCTCGGTGAGCGTGACCTGCCAGCCGGTGGAGGTGGTGAGGGAGGCGCGGGTGCCTCGCACGACGGCGTCGACGGTGATGCGGGCGCGGCCGGTGCTGTCGTCGCCGCAGTGGGTCGCCGCGAGGGAGAGCAGCGCGCCGAGGAGGGGCGCGACGACGGCGGGGTGACGGAGGTGGTGCATGGTCACAGGTAGACGCCGAGGGTGCCGAGGAGGGTGAGCGGACGGCCCGCGGTGAAGTGCTGCACCGGCACCTGGCTGGTGTCGGCGCCGGGGGTGAAGTTGGACACGTAGGAGAAGGCGCCGTCGCGCCAGCGGGCGTCGGTGAGGTTGCGCGCGGCGAGGCCGAGCTCGACGGCTCCGAGGCGGGCGCTGACCGCGGCGTCGAGGAGGAAGACCGCGGGGGAGCGCTCGCTGAAGGGGAGCGGCCGGTCGCCGAGGGCCGTGGCGCCGAGCGCGAAGGAGAGGGTGAGCGCCCGTCCGAAGGGGCGGCCCACCTCGCGGACGTACACCGCGTCGAGGCGCCCCACCCAGGGCGGAACATACGGCACCAGGTAACCCGTGGCGTCGAAGGTGGCGCGGGCCCAGGTGCCCGAGGCGATGAGCTCCAGGCCCCGAGCGGGCGTCGTCCGCACCTGCAGCGAGGCGCCCAGCCGGGTGGTGGCCGCGCTCTCGGGGAGGACCACGTTCTGCCCCGAGGCGGGGTCGAAGACGAGGTCGCGGTCGACGTGGGTGGCGAAGGCCGCGGCGGTCACCTGCACCTGCGGGTGCCGCCAGCGGGCGCCCAGCTCCCCCGAGTGCACCACCGCGAAGGGGGCGCTCTCCCCGTCGCCCAGAGACAGCGCCTGCGGCGAGCGGAAGCCCTTGCCGTAGGCCCCCAGCAGCGTGAACCCTCGGCCGAGCTCGACCTCCGCGGTGACCCTCGGCCCCACCTGGAAGCCCTGCGCGTCGCGACGCCCTCGCGGCACCCGCACCGTGCGGTCGACGAGCATCGTGCTGCGGTCGTCGATCAGGTAGGCGAGCGCGTCGGCGCGCAGCCCCCCTCGGAGGCGCAGCCGGGAGAGCAGCCGCAGCTCGAGGTCGGCGTACATCCCGAGGTCGGTGGCGTCGACGTCGGCGTCGATGGGGGTCTCCCAGGTGACCTCGTCGGCGTAGCGCTGTCGCCCCATCGCCACGGTGGTGCGGTCGTGCCTCGCGGAGAGCCCGAACTCCACCGACTGGGTGTATCCGAGCAGCGCGAAGGTGGCGCGGTGCGAGGCGCGCAGCCCCACGGTGACGGCGTCGTAGCGCTGCTCGTAGCGGTCGCCGCGGGGGTCGAGGGCGACGCCGGTGAAGTTCTCCTGGATGCGCAGCGACCGCACCCCGGCGTGGGCGAGCACCGAGAGGCGCCCGTGCGCCGTGGGGACCACCAGCTCGGTGAGCAGCGCCGCCCTCGACGAGAAGCCGCCCTGGCGGAGGTCGTAGCTGCCGAAGAAGTCCCGGGCGCCTCGCTGGTAGTCGTCCTCGCGCAGCACCCCGGGGCTGTCGAAGCGGGCGGTGTAGACCGTGGCCAGCGCCCGCACCGTCGCGCCCCCGGAGAGCTGCCGTAGGTACTGCCCCAGCGCCGAGGCCCGGGTGGCCGCGCGCTGCACGCCGTAGCCGTCGGTGCGGTAGAGCTCGCCCGCGAGGAAGGTCTCCCGCCGCTCGCCCCGAGGGGCCACCACCACCAGCGCGCGGGCGGTGTTGAACATCCCGTAGCTGACGCGGGCGAGGGCGCCGCGGTCGCCGACGCCGAGGTCGAAGCGGGCGCTCCCGGCGACGGCGAAGTCGCCCTGCCGGGGGTCGTAGGGGCCCTCCTGCACGCGCAGCCGGTCGACCACCTCGGGGATCACGAAGTTGAGGTCGGCGTAGCCGTGGCCGTGGACGTTGGAGACCTCGTTGACGGGCAGACCGCCGACGGAGAACTCCACGTCCTGGCCGTGCTGCGCGTCGAAGCCCCGGAGGAAAAGCTGCTGCGCCTTGCCCTCGCCGCCGTGCTGCGCGAGGTAGAAGCCCGGGGCCAGCGAGAGCAGCTCCGCGGCGCTACCCCGGGGTACAAGCCGGAGCGAGGCCACGTCGAGGCTGAGCTCGCTGGCCGCCCGCCGGGGGGACTCCGCCCGCACCGTCGCGCCCGGCTCGTCGTGAGCGAGCGCCGGAGCGGCCGGGGCGACCGTCGCCGCGCATACCAGACCCTGTAAAAACCGTCGTGTCACTCGGAAGCGAATGAGTAACACAGACCCACGGAGCCGTGGGTATGGGGAGGATCAGGGGGGCGTCAGGCCCCGGCGCCGCGCTTGAGCTCGGTGAGCACCGACTTGGCGACGGCCTTGAGGGTGTCGAAGACGCCGACGCCCTTGCTGGCGATGGCCTCGTAGTCGGGGTTGTGCGTGGGGTTGAGCAGCTCGCGAAGTTCTTCGACGGGCGCGATGTTGGGGAGGTCGCGCTTGTTGTACTGCACCACGAAGGGGAGCTTCTCGAGCACGTAGCCCTGCTCGGCGAGGTTGCCCTGGAGGTTCTCGAGCGACTCCATGTTGGCCTCCATGCGCTCGATCTGCGAGTCGGCGACGTAGACCACGCCGTCGACGCCCTTCAGGATGAGCTTGCGCGAGGCGTCGTAGAAGACCTGGCCGGGCACCGTGTAGAGGTGGAAGCGCGTCTTGAAGCCGCGGATCTCGCCGAGCGACAGCGGGAGGAAATCGAAGAACAGCGTACGGTCCTGCTCCGTGGCGAGGGAGATCATCTTGCCCTTCGCCTCCGGGGCGGTGCGCTGGTAGATCCACTGCAGGTTGGTGGTCTTGCCGCACAGGCCGGGGCCGTAATAGACGATCTTGCAGTTGATCTCGCGCTGACCGTAGTTGATGAAGGACATCGATCGCCTCGGGGAATGGGGCTTATGGGGGGTCAGTCGTTGAAGAGGTTGTCGATGTCCTCGTCGGTGATCTCCGCGAAGGGCGCCCCGTCGCTGCCCGAGGGGATGCGCTTCGCGAGGGCCTCGAAGATGGTGTTGAGCTCGTCGCTCGCGCGCTTCACCCGCAGCCGCACGAGGCCCAGCGTGGCGCGGGAGTCGAAGATCACCGCGAGGATCACCCGGTTGCCCACCAGCTGGATGTGGATGTTGGCCTTCACGCCCTCGTGAAACTGCGTCGGGAACTCGTTCTCCTTGAGCAGCTTCGCCATGCCCCCCATGGCCGCGATGGTGCCCGCGATGAGCGAGGCGAGGGAGGTCGTGTCGAGGTTCTCCGTCTCCCCACTGGCGGCGATGAGCTGACCGTTCTTGTCGACGATGCAGACCACCCGCGCGTTGGCATCGCGCACGAGCTTGTCTACCACCACCTGGATCTGGTTCAGCTCGTCCTCGTACATCACCACGTTCATGGTCGTCGGCTCCGGAGCCCCCGGGTCGTGGAGAGTGACGGCCGCGTTCTCGGCGCGACGACGACACGGTGACTCGCCCTCGGCATACCAGAGCCGTAGCGCGCGGAGCAACCCCTGACGACGAACCTACACCGCCTCCAGGCGGCTCCGTGGCATCGTCCGAGGCACCCCATGTTGCAGGCCACGCTCTTCGACTTCAACGGCGTCCTCGTGGACGACGAGAGCCTCCACCTCGAGGGCTTCAACGCCGCCCTCGCCCCCGCGGGGGTCACCATCTCCCTCGACGAATACAACGAGCGGTACCTGGGCTTCGACGACCGGGGCGCCTTCGCCGCGATGCTCCGCGACCGCGGGCTCGACCACGGCGACGAGCGCATCGCCGCCCTCATCGCCGCCAAGAGCGTCGTGTACGCCGAGCTCGCCGCCCGCTCGCTGACGGTCTTCGAGGGCGCGGCCGAGCTGCTGAGGTCCGCCGCCGGGCGGGGGCCCGTGGCGATCGTGAGCGGCGCGCTGCGCGGGGAGATCGACGTGGCGCTGCGGCTGATGGGGGCCGAGAGCGCCCCCAGGGTGATCGTCGCGGCGGAGGACGTGGCCGCCTGCAAGCCCGACCCGGAGGGCTACCTCCTGGGGCTCTCCCGGCTCGCGGCGACGGCGGGCGCGCTCGACCCGGCGCGCTGCGTGGCCGTCGAGGACAGCGTCGCGGGGGTGGAGTCGGCGAGGGCCGCGGGGCTGCGCGTGGTCGCGGTGGCCCACACCTACGACCCCGGGGCGCTGCGCGAGGCGGGGGCCCACGAGGTCTTCGCCCACGTCCGGGAGCTCACCGTCGAGGCGCTCGACGCGGCGGTGCGCGCGGCGGACTTGCATCGTCGTTGACCTTTCGAGCGCCGCCGCCATACGCTGAAAACGCGCCGCTGGCGGCGCGATGGAGCGTAGAGAGCAATGAGCGCGCTGAAGGTACTGATCTTCGAGTACGACCGACCCTTCGCCGACGCGCTCGAGCGGGCCTTCGCCCGGCGAGGGTGCTCCGTGCGCGTGGTCGACGACGGCCAGGTGGGGCTCGACGTCGCGCTCGATGACCGCCCCGGGCTGATCATCCTGGCGATCGAGCTCCCGAGGATGAACGGCTTCGCGGTGTGCAACCGCATCAAGAAGCACCCCGACCTCAAGGACATCCCGCTGGTGATCGTCTCGTCGGACTCTCCTCCGGAGACCTTCGAACAGCACAGCAAGCTGCGCACGCGCGCCGAAGACTACGCCCACAAGCCCATCGACCCGGAGGCGCTCATCGCCCGCGCCGCGGCCTTCGTGGACATCCCGTCGGCCCGCGACAGCGAGATCGTGGTCGACGAGGAGGCCATCGAGGAGGCCATCGAGGAGGCGCCCATCAACCTCGACGACGACATGGGGGGCCTGTCCGACGCGGCCTTCGACAACATCGTGCTGGAGAGCAACCCCCCGAGGCCGATGCCCGGGAGCGCGGCGTCGCTGCTCGAGCCGCTGCCCGAGCCTCGCTCCGGGCGGCCCGCGTCGCAGCAGGTCACCTCCGACGACTTCGAGGACTACACCATGGTGTCGTCCGCCGCGGAGCTCCCGCTCAACTTCAACGACATCGCCCGCGCCGTGCAGGCCAACCCCCTCCCGCCGGTCCCGACGCCTCCCGCGGCCGTGGCGCCCCCGCTGCCGCCGCCCCCCGCGGTCGTGGTGCCCCCGCTGGCCCGGGGCAGCGCCCCGTCGCTGCCGCGCGTGGGCGTCGCGCCCCCGGTGCCCCCGCCGAGCCTGCCGTCCTTCGTGCCGCCCCCGGCGGTCGAGCCCTCGGCCCCGCCGCAGCCCTCCGCCGCGCAGCTCGAGGCCGAGCGGCTGCAGCGCCGGGTCGACGAGCTCGAGCGCGACCTCGCCACCGCGCAGGCCGCGACCCAGCGCGTGGTCGAGCTCACCGAGGACAACCAGCGGCTGCGCGCCCACGGCGACGAGCTCGCCCGGGTGACCAGGGAGCTCGAGGAGAAGGTCCGCACCTCCACCCTGCCCCTCCCCGGGGCCATCTCGCCGTCGAGGCCGGGCGGCGTGTCGACGAGGGAGTTCCTCGAGCTGCGAGAGTCGCTCAACCGCAAGGACAAGGACATCCTCGCGCGCGACCGGGAGATCATCGAGCTGCGCGACAAGCTGCTGCAGGCCGAGATGTCCACCGCGGACATCGACGACCGCCTCGCCGAGCGCGACCAGGAGGTCATCAGCGCGCGGCAGGCAGGCGACGCGGCGAGGGCCGAGCTGCAGGCCGAGGCCGCGCGGCGAGCCGAGCTCGAGCGGGCGCTCTCCGAGGCGCAGCAGGCCACCACCCGGGGCGAGGCCTCGCTCAGGGAGCAGCTCGCGGCGACGGAGACGCAGCGGGCGCGAGAGTCCGAGGAGCACCAGCGCGCGATCGCGTCGCTGCGCGCCGAGCTCGAGGCCGCCACCGCCGCCAGCTCGTCGCAGGCGTCGCAGCTCGCCGCGCTCGTGGCCGCGGAGGCGGCGCTGCGCGAGGAGCACGCGCAGGCCCTCGAGGCGGCGCGGGCCGAGACCCGGGCGCTCGCTCAGCAGGGCGAGGCCTCGCTTCGGGCGGAGCTCGAGGGGGCGCTGGAGAGCGCCCGCGCGGAGCACGCCGCGGCGCTCTCGGCGCAGCGCGCGGAGCTCGAAGGGGCGCTGGAGGCCGCTCGCACGGAGCACTCCGCGGCGCTCTCGTCGCTGCGCTCGGAGCACGCCCAGGTCGTCGACTCGCTGCGCTCGGACTACACCACCGCGGTCGACGCGGTGAAGGCCGAGAGCGCTCGCGCGCTGGAGGCGAAGGTCGCCGAGCACGCGGCGGAGGTCGAGGCGCTGCGCTCGGACTACACCACCGCGGTCGACGCGGTGAGGGCCGAGAGCGCCCGCGCGCTGGAGGCGAAGGTCGCCGAGCACGCGGCGGAGGTCGAGGCGCTGCGCTCGGAGCAGTCGTCGGGCCTCGAGGTGGCGGCGGCGGCGACCGCGGCGGCGGTGGCCGCGGAGTCCTCCACGCGGCGCGAACTCAACGACCGCATCAGCTCGCTGGAGTCCGAGCTCTCGACCGTCCGCTCCCAGGGGGCCGCGCTCTCGTCCGACGTGGACGCGGCGCGGGCCAGGGCCGAGGAGTCTGCGAGGGAGGTCGCCTCGCTGCGCGACCGGCTCGCCGCCGCGGAGCGCCGCCACGCCGCGGCCGGGGCGCTGCTCGACCGGGCCCGCCAGGCGATGGAGATCGCCGCCGGGCTGGTGCACGCCGCCGCGGAGGAGCAGCCCTCCGAGGGGGCCGACACCAGCGCCGCGTAGGGTCTCCCTCTCTCTCTCCGATCGCTCAGCGACGCAGGAGCACGCGACGGATGCGCGCGATCTCCGCCGTGCGCAGCTCTCCGGTCACCACCAGCAGCCCCACGTAGACCAGCGCGATGACCGCGGCGCCCAGCAGGGTGCCGACCTTCCCGGGCCACGGGACCCACGCGCCCACCGCCCCTGCGCCGACGGCGCACGCCGCCACCCGCAGCGCCGTCGCCGCCGGGAGGAAGGCCCCGAAGGCGCGATGCACATAGGCGCCCACGAAGACCACGCCCACGAGGCAGCCGAAGAGGGTGCCGAGGGCGGTGTGGCTGAGGGCGCTGAGGTCCGCGGGCGCGGTCACGAGGCCGACGAGGTTGCCGGCGAAGACCGCGACGAGCATCACCCCCATGAGCGCGGTCGCGGCGGCGGTGCGCCCGGCGGCGAGCACGATGGTGGTCCCGATCACCGAGAGGGCGAAGGCCCCCTGGGCGAGCGAGAGCCAGCGCAGCACCGGGGCGCCCTGGTCGAAGGGCGGCCGGTAGGCGAGCCGGAGCACCGCCCCGGGCATGCCGCCGAGCACCGCGAGCATGGCCCCGAGGCCCATGGCGCTGAAGCGCAGGGCGCCTCGCACGAAGTCCGAGGTGGCCTCGCGGTCGCCCTCCAGCGTGGACTTGGACACCACCGGAAACACCACGAAGGTCACCGCCAGCAGGAGCTGGTACGGCAGGAACGCGAAGTTCTGCACGGCCTTGTAGACGCCCGCGAGGGTGTTGATGGCCGCCTCGTCGACGCCCTCCCTCCGGGAGAGCACGGCCTTCATCACCAGCAGGTCGGCCTGGAGCACCAGGTTGAGGGCGAGCTGGTAGACCAGCACCGGCGCGAAGAAGCGGGCGTAGCTCCGGGCGAAGACCCCCGTCGAGACGCTCTTCGTGGCGGGCGCGCGCAGCTCGTCGCGGTGCAGCGCGAGCGCCACCAGCAGGATGATGAAGCTGGCGATGGCGAAGCCCGCGATGGCGCCGGTGACCCGGAGCTGGGTCGACGCGAGGCCGAGCACGAGGCTGGTGCGCAGCGTGGCGAAGGTGATGTCGAGGCCCGCCTGGGCGCGGAAGCGACGGCGCCCGTTGAGCGCGCCCACGAGCGCGGCGTAGACGCTGTAGTCGGCGACGATGATGGCGCCGATGCGCAGCAGCGGGGGGAGGCGGGGGTCGTGAAGGACGCCCGCCCCGAGGAGGTCGGCCCCGGCGACGAGGGCGCCCGCGAGGGTGAGGCCCAGCGCGGCGTGGATGAGCAGGCCCTTGCGGAGCGCGGTGACGCCCCCGTCGGTGACCGCGTGGGACATCGCCTGGATGCTCCCGGCGACGACCACGTTGTTGAGGATCGAGATGACGTTGAGCACCACGCCGTAGAGGCCGTAGCCCTCGCCCAGCAGCAGCCGCGTCAGCACCAGCGGCTGCGCGAAGCCCGTCAGCAGGAACCACGCCTTGGCGACGGCGATGACGGCGACGCCGCGGGTGGACTCGCGGGCGGTGGCCTCGGCCTTGGACTCGGCCTCGGTGTCGGTGGGGCTGCTCTCTCGGTAGGTCGGCACGGCGCGGTGGATCACCACACTCCGCCCTGACTGTCCAGACGGCTGCCGGCTCCGACATCGGCTGCGCCTTCGGCGGCATGGGTGCTCACCGCAGCCGACGACCGGGGATCGGGTATCCGATGGGGCACCGTTGCCGACACGGATCCACCCGCAGGTTGCCGAGAGCCCGTGGATGTGAAACCCCGGCCCGGGGGGTTCTGCCAGCGCCACCCAGGAGATCTTCGATGAACGCGCGCCATGTTGCTTGTTCGCTCGCCCTCGTCATGCTCGCCGCGCCCGCAGCGGCCCTCGCCTGCACCGACGCGGGACCGCCCAACAGGTCGTGCAACGACGGCGGCGCGCAGTGGGTCGGCTGCACCGATCACGCGCAGTGCCCCGAAGGGCAGTACTGCACCGCGCAGGGGGCCTGCGGCTGCGGCGCGCGCGACGCTGGCGTGTGCGACGACGGCGGGTGCCACGGCTGCGTCCCGCGATCGCTCGTGGACGGGGGGGATGGCTGCTCCTCGACGATCCGATACTGGTGCCCCGCCCCGGCAGTGACGGACGCTGCCGTCGACACGGGCGGTGGCGGTGGCGGTGGATGCGCGGTGCGCTCGCCCGGCGATCGCGCGGCGAACTCTCCCCTCGCCGTGCTCGCGGTCCTCGTTGGCATCGCCGCCCTCGCTCGCGTGCGACGCCGCTGACGCGCCGGACCGCGGTAGCCACGTGTTGGTCGTGCAACGGCGAAGCGAGGGCTGAAGCCCGCGGTGGTAGGCTCCCGTGATGCGGCCGCTCACCACGGACCTGACGCGCGAGGAGCTGAGGCCGTACTTCTGCTGGGATGAGGACGTCTCGATCGCCGAGCTGCGAGCGGCGCTTCGCGGCCCCGATCCGAAGGAGCGGCTGCGCGTGCTCGGGCGGCTGCTGCGCGAGGCGCGCGACACGGACGTCTGGAGCTTCGTCGGGCCGCAGGAGGTCGCCGATGCGCTGCCCCTGCTCGGCCGCCACCTGGGTCGGCGCCGTGCGTTCTGGGAGTACCTCATCGGGCGATGGCGCGCCCGGGGATTGGTGCGGTGAGGCCTCCCGATCGACTGACGCCGCTGCAACGGATCGTGCTGCGGACGTTCTTCGCGGCAGAGCGGGGGTTCTTCCTGTCGGGCGGCGGTGCCCTCGTGGGGTTCTATCTCGGCCACCGTGAGACGACCGATCTCGACCTGTTCACCACGTCGAGCGAGGCGTTCGATCGCGCTCGAATCGTGCTGCCCAACGTGGTGGCGGCATTCGGGGGCACGCTCGTGACCCGCCAGGACGCGCCGGGCTTTCGTCGCGTCGTGGTGCAGCGGGGCGATGAGCAGCTCGTCGTCGACCTGGTGCGAGAGGTTGGACCGCAGCTCCACCCGAAGCAGGACCTCGACGGCGTGCTCGTCGACTCCATGGAGGAGATCTTCGTCAACAAGCTCACGACGCTCGTGAGTCGGCAGGAGGTCCGCGACCTCATCGACGTGCTCGAGCTCGAGCGGCATGGACTGCGGGCGGAGGACCACCTCGCCGAGGCGAACCTGAAGGACGGCGGCTGCACGCCCGCGACCATCGCGTGGCTCCTGAGCGAGTGGCCTATCGACGAATCGGCGGTGCTCCCCGCAGGCTATACCGTAGTCGAGGTGCGCGCGTTCAAGGATGGCCTCGCCGAGCGCATGGCGATGGCTGCGCATCCCGCCTCGGGCGGTTGAGCTGGGGTTACGGAGGGTCGCGAACCCGAGAACGCCCACCCGGATGCCCGGGGTACGAGGCACGGCCGACGAGATCGACTGTGCCATCGCGGGCGCTCGCGGGCTGCTCCGACCGTACCATCGCGCGCGGAGGCCCTTGAGGGGTTCGGCACCCGCCCGGTCAGAAGTTGAGCGCATGGGGCGTTCAACGCGGCACCCTCGCGAGCACGAATCCGCTGCGGTCGACGAAGCACCCGTGGATGCGAACCACCGGTCCGGAGGGTTCCGCGAGAGCGCCCGGGAGAGCCTCGCTGGCCGGTGTATCGTGCGCCGTCCCGCGTCGGAAGAACGATGGCCCCATCACGGACACTCTCCCGCCTCGCCGCGCTCTCGCTCGTCGCGGGCTGCGCGTCGACCGTCGGAGCGAGCACCCCCGACGCGTCTCCCACGGACCTCGGCTCCGTCGATGCCGCCGCGACGGACGTCCGCACGTGCCCATCGATCCTCGAGGACGACGTTCCGCCCGTCGATGTTCCGGCAACGGGCGAGGTCCACGTCGTCGCGGTCGACCTCGTGCTGTTGCACCAGTGCGCGCTCATGAGCGACGGCACCGTCCGCTGCCGCGGCTCCAACGCCTACGGCGCGCTCGGTCGCGGGACGGTCACGTGGCGCGAGCTGGATGCGGCGCCCGTGCCCGGCGTCACCGACGCGGTACAGGTTGTCTCGATCCTAACGGAGGCCACGTGCACCCGGCACCGCGACGGCACCGTCCGCTGCTGGGGCTCGAACCAGTACAACCAGCTCGGCACCGGCCACGAGGGCGACTCGTCCGCGTGCAACCCCAACGGTCCGTGCCGGCCGAGCCCGACGCTCGTCGCGGGCCTCGCCGACGTCGTGCACCTGGCCGCGGGGTCGCACGCGATCTGCGCGGTGAAGCGGGACGGCAGCGTCTGGTGCTGGGGACGCGGCGACGACCTCCTGCCCGCGGGCGGCGCCGCGACGCCGGTCCGCATCGAGGCCTTCGCCGACGTCGCGCAGCTCTGGAGCGTCCGCGGCGGGTGGATCGCGCGACTGCGCTCGGGCGCCTACGTCTCCCGCGGGGTCGTGCGCGAGACCAGCATCGAGCCGACGATCCCGACGGGCGCTGTGATCGACGATCAGGGCGGGCACGCCCCGCGGTGGCACCTCTGCTACCGGCTGCCCGACGGTTCGGTGCGCTGCTTCGGCCAGAACGACGAGGGGCAGCGCGGCATCGGGGCGACGACGGCGGACGAGACCTTCTCCGTCGAGCCGTCCGACCCGGGGCTGTGCGGCGTGCGCTCGATCGCGAGCGCCTTCAGCGAATCCTGTGCGCTGATGGCCGATCGCACGGTGCGATGCTGGGGCGACGGCGTCGCGACGCCCACGCCGGTCGCCGGGCTCGACGACGTCGAGGCGGTGTTTCTCGGCTACCGCGGACGTTGCGCGCGGCGCCGCGACCGGAGCGTCTGGTGCTGGGGCCGGTGGAGCCCGTACGCCGAGTCGCCCGCGCCGACGCGCGTCGACTGGTAGGGCCCTCCGCGCCGCCGTCGCGCTGGGTGCGCCCGCTGCGACGGCTCGGGCTGGCGTGGCTCAGCGCACGCCGTCGGAGACGACGGTGCCGCCGACGTAGTCGGTAGCTGCCCATGCGGTCGCAGCCGACGAAGTTGAGGGAGCCGCCGCCGAGGTAGTTCCAGGCGAGCTGCTCGGCGGAGGCCTGCTGGCGCGGGACGTCGTTCCAGGTGCAGACGCCGGCGCAGAAGAGGATCGGGCGACAGGAAATCCAACGCGGCACCTGAACCCTGGAACGGATCCGCTAGGGTCGACGAGCCCCCATGGTGGCTCAACCCCCGGTCCGGAGGGTTCCGCCAGAGCGCCCGGGAGAGCCTCGCTGGCCGCGCCGTCGCAGCGGAGCAGCGCCATCTCGCCGCCCCCGCGCGCCCAGCCCTTCGGCCCGATCCCCAGGTGGTTGTAGCGGATGTTCCGCTGCACCTGGTCGTAGCGCTCGCCCCGCCACTCGCCCGTGGTGGGGTCGAGGTCGCAGCGATACCCGCACCACGTCTCGGCCCGCTCGCCCCGGTCAATGCGGGCGCAGGCCTCGGCGTCGTTCACCGTCGTCGTGGCCACCACGAGGTCGCCCTGGGGGCGCACGTCGTCGTGCACGTGGCCCAGCGCGAGCTCCTTGAAGTTCTCGGTGGTCACGCGCCCGCCGGCGGGGTGGAGGTCGACCACCGGGGCGCTGCGCAGCGTCGCGAGCGAGTCCTCAGCGAAGACCTCCTCCGGAGGGCGCAGCTCGGACCACTGGCGCCCGGAGGCGTCGCGGTACTTGAACACGCCCACGCGGGTGAGCGCGCTCGCCATGCGGCGACCGCCCTGGGGGGTCGTCTCGACGCCCTGGATGGTCTCGAAGTCGCTGCGCTGGACGGTGACCGCCACGCGCCTACCGTGCGGGACGGCGGGCGCGCGGGGCTAGATGGCGCTGGGACGGATCTGTGGGACGGGAGAGGTCAGCGCGGGAGCCGCCCGTGCTTCTGCAGAACCGCGGCGAGCCGTTGCGTGATGTCGCCGCGCACGTCCTGCCGCCGGGCCAGGGTGTTCGTGATCCCCTTGAAGTCGACGCCCGCCAGCACCGCGCGCTCGTACAGGGCCACCGCAGCGTCGGGCTGATTGCGCGGCAGCCGCGCGAGCTCCCGGTGCACGTCGAAGGGCTCAGGTGTTCGTTCCATGTTCAGCGCTCCAGCCTCGCGATGATCCTCGCGCGCACGTCGACCGCAGCCAAGGCGGGGTCCAAGTTCAGGCCGCTGACGAACCAGTCGACGACGGATTCCTTTCCCGCCAGATCCCCCGTCGGGTGCTTGAGGTAGTGCTCGGCGGCAGCCTCGACGCGGGCCGCGGCTTCGGCGAGCGAAATCTCGGGCCGCCCGCTCGCCCGCGCAACCTCGTTGTGAGCGTGAAACACGGCGTCGCGGACGCCGGTGATGTACTCGTCGTAGATCCGGTCACGGTGAGCGGGCCCGTCGCCCGGCGTCTCCACCTTCCAGTTCCGGGCGGACAGCCGCTCGCGCATCAGCTTCCGGGTCATCAGCTCGGTGCACGCTTCGTCGATCGGGTCCGCCGCCCCGACGAGGTGCTCCTCTGCGGCCGGCTTCTGCGCGTGCAACGACTCGTGAATCAGCGTCGCCATGCCGTCGATCTCCTCCTCGGACGCCTCCCGCGTGGTTCCTAGCCGCAGCCGCTCCGCGTAACGCGCCATGCCCTCATAGTGGTCCTTCCGAAGGACGAGGTGGCCGTCTGGGTGGGGCGACAGGAAATCCAACGCGGCACCTGAACCCTGGAACGGATCCGCTAGGGTCGACGAGCCCCCATGGTGGCTCAACCCCCGGTCCGGAGGATTCCGCCAGAGCGCCCGGGAGAGCCTCGCTGACCGAATCCAACGCCCATCCGCCCCGTCTGCGCCTGCGCCTCGCGCACTGCTGCCGCGCCCGTGGCTCCGCCCATCGACGTCGAGCCCGCGGCGCCGGTCGATCCCGCCGAGCCCGTCGCCCGCTACACCTGGCCGGAGATTCGCGCCCGCGTGGCGGAGCCCGACAAGGCGTCCCTCGCGACCTACCGCGTCGCCGTCGCGCCGAAGCGGCTCGTCGAGGAGGGCTCCCTCATCGCCAGCGAGCGCATCCTCACCGACCTGCGCATCTGGCTCGGCCAGATCATCGACTGGTGGGCGGCTCTCTCCCCCGCCGAGCGCGGCCTCGTCGAGGGCTTCTCCGAGGCGCGCCTCCGGGTCGTCACCCACCACGCCTTCGTCCTCCAGGACCTCCTCGCGCGCGCTGCGAAGAAGCACGCGGCGAGCAAGCACGCCGCCGCCGTCGCGATCGCCAACGACGTCTACCGCCAGGCCCAGGCCGCCCGCGTCCAGCTCCGCGCGGTGCTCGATCAGGCCGCTCACGCCGAGCTCGGCTTCGCCGAGGCCGTCGCCACCGCCGACGCCGCCGCCAGCGACGAGGTCGCCCTCCACGCCACCCTCGGCGCCCTCATCGAGCTCGCGGAGAAGACCCTCCAGCAGGGCGGTCCGGTCGCGGCGGTGCTTGAGGCCGACGGGTTCGGCGCGGCGTCGAAGCGGGGAGTTCCCGGTACGAGCGCGAGGCCGTCAGCGACCAGAGCCAGACCCCAGCCCGTAAGGGCGGGGAAGAGACCTACCACGCTGCCAGTCGTCGTCCGGAAACGTGGTCGGTCTCCGGGCGCGAGGCGACGCCAGAGTTCCGCGCTGGGAGGGCGTGGTAGGTCGCACCCGCTCCCTCACGGTCGCGGTCTGGCTCTGGTCGCTGACGGCCTCGCGGTCGTACCGGGGAACTCCCCGCGGATGGCCTCGCGGTCGTACCGGGGAACTCCCCGCGGATGGCCTCGCGGTCGCCCCGTCGCTTCGAGACGGTGAGGCGCGCTGGGCTCTCGTCGCGGTCGCTCTCGGCGCTTCCGCTTCCGATTCCGCTCAGCGAGCGGTCGTGGCCCCGAGGCGGAAGCGCACGCCCGCCATCACCCCGAGCGCCGTGAGGCCGCCGTTGTCGGCCGGGGCCACGTCGAGCGAGAGCCCCACGAAGGCCTGCACCATCGGCGAGAAACCCCACTCGGCGCGCACATAGGGGTTGAGCCAGAGCGTGGTGGCCCTCGCCCCGGAGACGCCCTGCCAGAGCCCGACGAGCACGCCCGCGGTGCCCCGCAGCGGGAGCCGCCCCGACGAGGGGAAGGTGAACTGCGCCCCCGCCCCGAGGCCCACCGCCGTGGTGGGCGTGGTCAGGATCATGAACGCCGCCGCGGCCTCGAGGCCCGGCACCGCGCCGATGGCGTAGGAGCCCTCCGCGCGCAGCGACACCGCCGCGCCCGACGCCTCCGCCGGGGCGTTGCCGGAGATCACCATCCCGCTGGGCTGCCGCACCCCCGAGAGCCTTCCCCCGGCCACCAGGGAGAGCCCCACGGAGAAGGGCCCGCCGTCGGCGTAGCCCCGCACCGGGTGCGCCCGCTCGTCGGCCTCTCGCCGCTGCCTCGCCTCGTCCTCGGCCCGCCTCCGGGCGGCCTCGGCCTCCGTCGCCTGGCGCTGCCTCGCGGCCTCCTCCTCGGCCAGCCGCCGCGCCTCGGCCTCCCGAGCGACCGCGGGATCGACCGGAGGCGCCGACCAGCCCGCCGGGTCGAGCAGCGCGTCGAGCATGCGCCCGATGACCTCGCCGGCGCCCTCGTGGGGGATGGCCTCCTCGCGCGTCGCGGTGCGCCCGGAGGCCGCGTCGATGAGGGTGAGCGAGAGGTTGTACTGCCCCGCGAGCGGCCGCAGCGCCGCCCGGATCACCTGCGTGGCCCCCATCCCCTGCGCGGCCCGGGCGAGGGCGGCGGGGTCCGTCGGGGGAGAGAGCCCGAGGCCCAGGTTGATCGCCGCGCGGTCGGGCAGCCGGACGCCCCTCGCGATCAGGGCGCCTCGCACGGTGGCCTCGGCGTCGGCCACGAGGTCCTGCGTGGCGGAGCCCTCGAAGGGCAGCAGCACCACCACCCGCTGCGCCGCGGGCTGCGAGGAGGCGCCGGTCTGCGCCATGGCCGTCGAGGGAGCGATGCATACGCCGCCCAGTAAAACCGCCAGCGCTGCCGCAGCCCCCCGTCGTCGCCCCGTAGGTGCCATCGGGCAGTGATACCACCGCATCACCCGAGCACCTCCCGCTCCTTGCCGGGACCCTTCGGGGCCCCGACGATGCCCTCGCGCTCCATCTTGTCGACGATGCGCGCGGCCACGTTGTAGCCGATGCCCAGGTAGCGCTGCACGAAGGACACGCTGCACTTGCGGTGCGAGAGCACCAGCTGCACGGCCTTCTCGTACTTCTCCGCGGGCACCCGGATGTCCGACTCGTGGGCCTCGTCGACCTCCCCCTCCTCGTCGCGGGGCTTGAGGATGTCCTCGTCGTAGTTGGGCTTGCCCTGGGCTCTCCAGTGGTCGGTCACGGCCTGCACCTCGTCCTCGTTGACGAAGGCGCAGTGCACGCGCTTCAAGTCGCTCGACCCGGGCGGCAGGATGAGCATGTCGCCCTTGCCCAGGAGGTTCTCCGCGCCCTGCTGGTCGAGGATCACCCGCGAGTCGAGCTTCTGGCTCACCTTGAAGGCGATGCGCGCCGGGAAGTTGGCCTTGATGATCCCGGTGATGACGTCGACGCTCGGGCGCTGCGTGGCGAGGATCACGTGGATGCCCGCCGCGCGGGCCTTCTGCGCGAGCCGGGCGACGGCGGCCTCGATGTCCTTGCCGGCGACCATGATGAGGTCGGCGAACTCGTCCACCACGCAGAGGATGTACGGCAGCTTGCGCGGCGGCGGGGCCTCGCTGCTCTCGCCCTCGGCGAGCGCCGTGGTGGTGCCCGACTCCTTCGGGCGCACCGGGCCGTCGAGGCCCCGCAGCGGCTTGCCCTCGGCGACGGCCTTGATGACCTTCTCGTTGTAGCTGGTGATGTTGCGCGCCCCGGTCTGCGCGAAGAGCGAGTAGCGCCGCTCCATCTCGTCGACCACCCAGCGCAGCGCGAGGGTGGCCTTCTTCATGTCGGTCACCACCGGCAGCAGCATGTGGGGGATGCCGTCGTAGACGTTGAGCTCGACCATCTTGGGGTCGATCATCAGCATCTTCACGTCCTCGGGGCCGCGCTTGTAGAGCAGCGAGGTGAGCATCACGTTGAGGCCCACGCTCTTGCCCTGACCCGTGGCGCCCGCGACGATGAGGTGCGGCATGGTGGCGAGGTCGGCGTAGAAGGGGGCGCCGACGACGTCCTTGCCGATGGCCACCGGGAGCGCGCCGCCCAGCGAGCGGAAGGCCTCGGTCTCCAGCAGCTCGCGCAGGTAGACCATCTGCCGGCTGGTGTTGGGGATCTCGAAGCCGACGCGCCCCTTGCCGGGGATGGGCGCCACGATGCGCACCTTGCTGGCCTCCAGGCTCATGGCGATGTCGTCGCTGAGCCGGGAGATCTTGGTGAGCTTGGTCCCGGCCGCGGGGACCACCTCGTAGGTGGTCACCACGGGGCCCGGGTGGATCTCCATCACCCGCCCGTCGATGGTGTAGTCCGCGAGGGTTCGCACCAGCCGGTCGGCGGTGTTGCGGAGGTGGCCCTCGTCGAAGGTCGAGCGGTTGGGCGGCGGCGGAGCGAGCAGCGAGACCGTGGGCATCGCCATCTGCCGCACGACCGTGTCGATGTGCTTCACCGCGGTCTTCTCCACGGGCACCGAGGCGGAGCGCATCGCCTGCTCGATCGCCCTCGCGTGCGAGACGATGGTGAGCGGAGCCGACGGGTCCTCGTCGTCCTCGACGGGCAGCATGTCGTCCTCGTCGGCCGACTCCGCGACGGCCGGGCGCGGGGGAGGGGGCGTCGAGGCGCGACGGGTCGCCGGGGGAGGGGGCGTCGAGGCGCGAGCAGCAGGCGGAGCTGCCGGGGGAGCGGGCTCCTCGACGGAGATGGTCACCTTCGCGGGGGCGGTCACCCTCGGGGCCGCGGGCTCCTTCGCGGGGGCGCTCGCCTTCGCGCTGGCCCTCGGGGCCTTCACCGGCGGGGGCGGGGCTGCGGGCTCGTCGTCGTCGAAGGGCATCGGCTCGACGACGGGCTCCGCCTCGGCCTCGACGTCCTCCACGGGCTTGCGGCGCATCGAGCGGGGGCGGCGCGCGGGCTTCGCCTCGCTGGCGGCGCGGTCCTCCTCGTCGAGCATGATCTCCGCGAGCGAGCGGCCGTCCTGCTCCGCCTCGTCGGGCTCCTCGGGGGTGTTGGCGTCGTCGATGACCGGGCGCACCGCCCGCTCGGCCAGCTCCTCCGGGCGCTCCCGGGGGGGCCTCGCGGGGGAGGGGGTCGCGTGCCTCGACTCCCGCCAGGCGCGGGCGACGGAGCCGACCCCGCTGCGCAGCCAGAGGCCGCCCTGGGCGCTCGCGGAGCGGGCCCCGACGGCGACGGACACCACGCTCAGCCGGGTGCGCGCGACCAGCGCGACGAGCATCGCGGTGAGCACCAGCGTGTGGGCGCCGGCGGTCCCGACCGAGGCGCGCAGCGAGTCGCCGAGGGTGGCGCCGAGGACGCCGCCGGCCATGAGCCCGCCGAGCGCCGCGCGGTCGCCCCACCAGAGGTGCAGCGCCGTGGCGGCGGTGGCGATGATGGCCAGGGTGCCGAGCACGCGACCGACGGCGATGGGCCGCGTGGTGCGGCGAAACATCCGGACGGCGTTGACCGCGAGCGACCAGGGGATGAGCAGCGAGGCGGTGCCGAGGGCGGTGGCGAACACCTCCGCGACGCGGCGACCGACGGGACCAGCCCAGTCGGCTCCGCCGCGCGCGTCGAAGCTGAGGAGGGCCATCGCCGTGAGCGCCGCGAGCGCCGACAGGATGAGCCCCGCCACCTCGTGCCGCTTGGGCTGTGCCATCGGCGCCGCGTCGCGGCGGAGATTCATGGGCGGAGAGGCCATGCGCGCCATCAAGCACATTCGACCAGGGGAGCGGGAGATTCCTGCACGACGCTCCGCGATGCTGCGCTGTTGATTCTCCCGCGTGGTCGGTTAGGATCGCCCCGCAGTTCGCAGCCGCGGGGCTCTCAGGTACCCACGACCGCGGCGTGAGGAGACGATGCTGAATCGACGACGTGCCGCGGCACTGGCGGGATTGATGTTTGTCGCGGCGGGGTGTGGCGTCAACGACGACGACATCGAGCACTGGAAGCACACCCAGCGCGGCCCGCGGAAGATCATGACGGTGCTGGTCGGCTCGACCTACGCGCAGCCGCTCCGGGTGCACGCGGCGCGGGCGCTCGTGGAGATGAAGCACCCCAACGCCAACGGGCTCGACGTGCTCGCGCTGGCGATGCAGCAGGTGCCGGCGAGCGAGCGCGAGGCCATCGTGCACGCGCTTCTCCCGGAGCTGCAGCGCATGATGACCGCCGCCGCCGCGCCGGCGGGCCCGGTGGCCGCTCCGACGGAGCCGCAGATCAAGGCCAAGGACGCGGCGTACGTGCTGCTCCGTGGCGACGGCCGCTCCTCCTTCGCGAGCTCCGAAGACCGCGCCGCCCTCGCCAACCTCATCCTCGACTGGGTGCTCGCGGACTTCAACCAGCGCGCCCTCGCGGGGTCGTACACCGCCGAGCAGATCGTCAACGCCGTCGGCCCCACCGCCGCCGAGCGCCTGACCCGCGCGCTCACCAGCGACGACAACGCCATCCCGGTCTCCGTGGAGATCGCGCGGCTCATCAACGTCGTCGGCACCCCGGCGGGCAAGCAGGCCGCGGTCGCGCAGCTCGTGCGAAACGCCACCGAGGTCGGCGGGGCGGGCGCCACGCAGCGCATGCGCGACAAGGCTCGCTCGCTGCTCACCAGCGGCGGGCGCACGGTCGACGAGGCGCGGGTCAACACCGCCGCCGAGCAGCTCCGCGGGCAGTACCTGACGGTGCTCTTCGAGGCGATCAAGACCCTGGGGCAGCCCAACGGCACCGCGTACCTGCTCACCGTCGCGAGCGACGCCGCGGCGCCCATCGAGCGCCGCCGCGCGTCCCTCACCGCGATGACCGGCAGCGTGACGGCGGCCAACATCCCCGGGCTCCTGGCGATCATCAACGCCTGCCCCGCGGGCACCCCCGTCGGCGGCGCGCAGTGCGACGTCGACCTGCGCGGCCTCGCGGTCGACCGCATCGGCGAGACCCGCAGCCGCGAGGTCATCCCGACGCTCTTCACCCTCTTCGACCAGGCCAACGGCGTCGCTTCGGACATGAGCTTCACCATCCGCTGGAAGCTCGGCGAGGCCATCCTGCGGCTCGGCGGCGCCGGGGTGCTGTCGGACTTCATGAGCCACCTCTCGGCCTCGCGCCCGGCGCCCTTCGCGGGCTTCACCTTCGCGGAGATCAGCGGCGAGGCGCAGGCCATCGGGGACATCTCGCCGCCGCCGCGCGAGGCCCTCCGGGGCTTCACCGCCACGTCGCAGGCGCAGCCGGTGAGGCTGCTGGCGATGATGTTCCTGGGCATCAAGGGTGAAGAGCGCGACCTGGCGCTGTTGCAGTCGTTCGCGGGAGACGCGACGGCGGTGACGGGCGAGGGCTGGGGCGACGCGCACCTCACCACCGTGGGCGCGGTGGCAACCCGCGCGAAGGAAAACCTCCAGCAGGCGCTGCGCTCGGCACAGCAGGCGCCCGCCAACGGCGCGCCGGCGCAACCGTAAGGGCTCATCATGGGCGGCGATCCGCAAAGCAAGAACCCCCGGCAATTCAACTGCCGGGAGTACCTCTGGGAAACCTTCGAGCAGATGTCGCAGGAGCTCGACGTCACGCTCGACTACCTCATCAACGAGTCGATGCGGCAGTACGCTCGCAGCCGCGAGCGCGGCGGCCCGCTGGTCGATCAGCCCGAGCAGCCCGAGCGCCTCAACGCCGGGATGGGCGGGTTCCGTCCGCAGATGCCCGGGATGGGTCAGCCGCAGGGGATGCCCGGGATGGGTCAGCCGCAGGGGATGCCGCAGCGCCCGGGGATGCCCGGGATGGGTCAGCCGCAGCCGCAGCGCCCGGGGATGCCCGGGATGGGTCAGCCGCAGGGGATGCCCGGGCAGTCGGCCCAGCGGCTCCCTTCGATGTCACCTGGCGGCCAGATGGGTCAGATGCCGCAGCGTCCTGGGATGCCCACCGGGCAGACGATGCAGCAGCCGCCGCAGCGTCCTGGGATGCCCGGCATGACCAACCCGATGCAGCAGCCGCAGCGTCCTGGGATGCCCGGCATGCCCGGGATGGGACAGCCGCAGCAGCCGCCGCCGCCTCAGCCGCCGCCTCAGCGACCGCCGCCGCCGCAGCCCCAGGCGCCGCAGCCTCCGGCGCGCCCGTCGACGCAGGGGCGCACGCTCATCGCGCTCTTCGAGGGGCAACAGTACCCGGTGACCAAGGACGAGTTCGTCATCGGCCGCGGGCAGAAGACCACCGACCTGACCATCCGCGACTCCAACGTCTCGCGGCGGCACGCCAGCGTCGTGCTTTACAACGGCCAGTATTGGATCGTCGATCAGCAGAGCACCAACGGCATCGACTACCAGGGCGGCAAGGTCGACCGGAAGGTGATCGAGGACGGCGACTCGTACCGAATCTGCGACCACGAGATCCAGTTCGTCTACCGCTGAGACCGCCGGGAGGGCTTCGAAGCCCTACGGTGAGCATGGACCCGCGTGGTTCGATCGGTGTAACGTCCGATGGCGGGCCGTCGTCCGTCGTCGCGGTGGATGGGACATGACCGAAGATCCAAACCGAAAGACCTACCGGCAGTTCCAGTGCCGGGACTACCTCTGGGATACCTACGAGCAGATGTCGCGAGAGCTCGAGTGCTCGGTCGACTACCTGATCAATGAAGCGATGCGCCACTACGCGCGCACCCAGGGCAAGGCCCAGCCTGGCGGCGCCGCTCCCCCGCAGCCCATGGGCCGCCCCGGCATGCCCACCGGAGCGCCGCCGAGCGGCCGCGCCGGCATGGGCACCGGGGCGCCGCTCCCGGGCATGAACGGCATGCGCCAGCCGGTGCCCTCGCCGGTCGGAGCCCCGTCGATGAACGGCCGCCCGATGGGCGCGTACCCCAACCAGGCCCCCGCGCAGCGCATGCCTCCGATGGCCCAGCAGCGGCCGCCCGCCCCGATGGCTCCCCCGAGCGGCGGCGTGCTCATGGCCGTCTTCGAGGGCCAGCGCTACCCGATCACCAAGGACGAGTTCTTCATAGGCCGCTCCAACAAGAGCTGCGACCTGATCGTGAAGGACCCCAACGTCTCCAGGCAGCACGCCCGCATCGTCCGCCACCAGGGCCAGTTCTGGATGGTCGACATGGGCAGCACCAACGGCATCGAGTACCAGGGCGGCCGCGTCGACCGCCGCCCCATCGCCGAGGGCGACGTCTTCCGCATCTGCGATCACGAGATCGTCTTCACCTACCGCTGACCTCCGCCGCGGGCGCATCACCTGCGACAAGCAATCCCCTTGTCACGGGTGCGACCTCCCGTGGAGACTCCGCGCCATGCGTCGTCCTGCATGGTGGTTGGCAGTCCTGATCCCTGGTTCATTGATGGCCTGCTCGTCGGCGTCGACGACCACCGACGCGGCGGTCCCGTCTGACCGCGGGCCGTCCGGCGACGCCGACGCGGCTGACGCGAGCGACGCCGCGCCGCCGGTCGATGGCGCGACGCTCTGCGAGGAGGAGCCCCCGACGCGCGAGTCGCTGAGCCCCACCGCCCTCTACCTCACCCCCGGCGCGCGCGCGGCCCTCACGCTGCGCATCGGCCGCGACCGCTGCGCGCCGATCGCGCTACCGTCGAGCTCCGCCGCGGCGGGCGTCGCCACGGTGGGCGGCGCCTCGGTGACCGTCGCGGCGGGGGCATCCACGGCGACCGTCGACGTCACGGCCGTCGCGCCGGGCACCTCGGTGGTGACCGTCGGCGCGGCCACGGTGACGGTGACGGTGCTCGACCCGGCGCTGCCGTCGTGCGCCCCCACGACGCCTTCGTCGCGCGCAACGCTGCGCGCGGGCCAGACCGTGCGGGGCGCGAGCGGAGGGCCGCTGGAGCTGGTGACGGTGGGCCTCCCGATGGCGGCGACGGAGGTCTCTCCCCTCGAGGTCGAGCTCGCGTGCGCGGCCGATCAGGTGCCCGAGGGCTTCTCGGCCATCGGTCCTGCGGTGCGCTTCAACCCGGGGACGACGAAGCTGATGAGGGAGATCCCCTTCACGCTGCCGGTCAACGCCGCACGCGTGCCGCCGGGCTTCGAGATGCAGGTGCAGCTCGCCTACACGGCGCCAGGGTTTCGCGCGCCGCGCATCGTGCCGGTGGCGGACGTGCACCTCACCAACGACGGCCGCGCGGTGACCTTCGAGGCACCGAGGCTGGGCACCTGGCAGCCGGTGATCCGCACCGGGCTGGGCACCCGCCGCACCCGGCAGCGGTTTACCTTCCACAGTATTCTGGGCGCCTCCATGGGCTCGGCGGGCGCGGGCATGATCGGCATGCGCAACCTCGACCTCTTCGACTTCATCGCCCCCCTCGGCGGCCCGGTCGACTGGAACTACCTCGGCCATTACATCCAGAACTGGCACATGGGCGGGTTCTGCACGGCGGCGCAGCGCGCGGCCGACCCGGCCGGCTGTGCGATGGGCTCGAGCGTCGACCGCACGCCCCCCTCGGGCGACCTCTACGAGCGCCGGCAGCACTTCGAGGAGTGGTTCTTCCCCGACGGGTGGGAGGGCCAGGGCGGCACCTTCGATCGGATGTCGTACATCCAGATCTTCCGCGACCTCACGAGGATGTTCGGCAACGCGGTGACGCCTCCGGGGATGACCGGCGTGCTGCCGAGGGGCGTGCCCGACACGGAGCTCACCCGCTCGGACAGCGCCCGCTGCGCGACCCCGGTCACGCTCACCAACTACTACGACCGGGAGTACAACCCCGACGGCTCGCTGCCGGTGGTGACCTTCTGCGACGGGACGCACGCGCCCGGGCGCTCGGGGCGCTGGGACGGCGCCCGAGGCAACTTCCCGATGGAGGTGTCGCTCGCGGTGGACGTCAACCGCAACGGCCGGCGCGACGCGGGCGAGCCCGTGCTCCGGCGCTTCTTCGAGGCCTTCCAGGACACGGGCACCGACGGGCGCGCGTCGGCTGACGAGCCGGGCTTCAACGCCATGACCAACCCCGACCCCGCGCAGGACGACTACGACCGGCAGTTCAACCCGAGCGGCACCGAGGGGAACTTCAGCCGCGAGGAGGGCGAAGCCTTCGACGACCGCGGCATCGACGGCGTGGCCTGCCCGACGGGCGAGACCTGCCCCTACGACGTCGGCGAGGGCAACGGCCGCTGGGACCAGAACCCCGGCTGGGAGCGCTTCTCCCAGGTGAACCCGCGCAACCTCGCCGCCCGCACCGCCACCGCCGCGCAGCTCGCCCGGGTGGGCATCTGGACCGACGGCGGCGTGCACGACCTCTTCAACTTCGCGACGGTGTCCAACCACTTCGTCGGCGCCCTCGCGCAGCGCGGCCTGCCGGTGCACTACTACAACAACTTCGCCTCGCTCGGCGCCGACCGGCTGCCGGAGTCGCCCTTCCCGCACGACCTCGTGGACTACGCGCACATGCCGAGCCACGTGATGCTCCGCTACGGCAACCCCGACGCCACCATGACCGAGCTGGTCAACGGCGACGGCGGCCACGTCGGGACCATCCCCCAGATCACCAGCCGGCTCTACACCTCGCTCTTCTGGATGGCCGCGCGATGGCCCGGCGGCGACCGCCGCGCGGCGCGCTACTCCACCGAGTTCGACAACGCCGGGCGCTGCTCCAACGGGTACTTCTGCACCTTCGACTTCCGCTCCGACCGCTCCGGTCGCAACGGTCCGGTGAGCGTGTACCTGCCGCCGGGCTACCACGACCCGGAGAACGCCAACGTGCGCTACCCCGTGGTCTACTTCCTCCACGGCTACGGCCAGCAGCCCTCCGACCTCGTGGCCACCGGGCTCATCGTCGGCAACTTCATGGCCCTCAGCAGCATCCCCTCCTGGCGGCGGCCGCAGAAGTTCATCATGGTGTTCCCGGACGGGCGCTGCCGCCCGCAGGACAACTGCCTGCGGGGCACCTTCTATACCGACTCCCCCGTCGGTAGCGCCCAGATGGAGACCTACTTCCTCGACCTCTACCAGTACATCGACCGCAGCTACCGAGTGCGCATGCCCGAGGAGGTCGAGGTCGTCGACTGAACCTTTTCCTCCGACCGGGTGTCGATGCAGGACACCACCGATGACCAGGCACCCCGCCCCCCTCCTCGCCTCCGCCCTCTCGATCCTCCTCGCCAGCTCCGGCGCCTCCGCGCAGACCGCCGTGGAGCTCTTCGAGCGCGGCGCCGCGCGCCTCACCCTCGACGGGCTCATCCGCGAGTGGTCGGGCTTCGGCCAGCTCCGCGCCGTCGACGACCGATCGAGCGTCACCGCCGGCCTCGCCTCGTGGCGCGGCAGCGACGACGCCTCCTTCGGCTACGCCCTCGCCCGCGACGACGACGGCCTCTGGATCGCCGCGGAGGTGCGCGACGACGCCCTCGTCCGCTCCGCCGCGCACGCCGACGCCGACGACCACCTCAGCGTCGCCCTCGCGGTCACCACCCCGGAGGGCCGCACCATCGCCTACGAGCTCGACCTCTACCCGGGAGAGCCCGGCTCCTTCCCCGGGGCGGTGCGCCTCCGCGTCGGAGGCCGAGGGGCCGTCGCTCGCGCGGAGATCGTCGAGGCCCCGCTGCCCGACCGCGTGGGCTTCACCCTCGAGGCCCGCATCCCCTGGAGCGCCATCCCCGAGGTGCGCGCCCGCCTCGCGTCCCTTCGGGCGAGGGTCGCCTACGCCGACGCCGACGCTCCCCGCCGCGCCTCCGCCGACTCGGTGATCGCCACCGGCCCTGGCGACGGGGCCCACCCCGAGGCGATGCCCCTCGCCGTGGGCGCCAGCGCCCCGCCCGCGCCCAGCGCGCTGCTCGACCGGTTTCGCTCGGAGCACGGGGTGACCGCGCCGGCCCGACTCGACCGCACCGTCGACCTCGCAGGAGACCCGAGGCCCGAGCGGGTGGTGGTGTTCCCGGGCTACGTGGTGGCCCTCGGGCCGGGCGTGGCGCAGGGCACCGCGTACGCCTTCATCCGCCTGCCCGCCCGCAACAACGACGACCTGCTCGACGTGACCGTGCGCGATCTTACCGGCGACGGTAAGAGCGAGGTGGTGCTGCGCCAGCGCGCGGGCACCGAAGGCGGCTTCACCCGCGAGCTGCTCACGGTCTACCGCGTCGACGAGGGGGGAAACCTCCAGCAGGTGTTCACCCACGAGGTGGGGCGCGCCCAGGGAGCCAGCCGGCTGAGCGACCGGGTGTCGTACGAGCCCGCGGGGCTGCGCATCGAGGCCGGTACGCCGGTGGGATTCACCGCCGCCACGTGGCCCGCGGCGACCGAGGCCGGCGTGGAGGCCCCGCTCACCCCGTGGAGCGCCGACCGGGAGAGGGTCTTCGCCTGGAGCCCCGGCGCGCGGACCTTCACCCTCGCGAGGAGCGAGCGCAACGCGCCCGTCGCAGCAGCGGCGGCGACGGCGATTACCCCGGCGGGTAATGCCCCGGGCCCGGCTCCCCTCGCGGCGGACCTCGACGGGGTGCTGCGGCTCTTCCGTCAGCGGGAGAGCCTCCCCGAGGGCGCCGCGCCGTCGCACCGGGCGAGCGGCGACGTGGCCGAGGACGCCACCGCCGAGGAGGTGCTGGTCTTCGGTCGGACGCTGGTGGTGGTGGGCCCGCGCTTCTACGGCGGGCGGTCGTACTACTCGGTGGCGCTGCCGCTGGCCGAGGGCGACGCGGTGCTCGACCTGCGACTGGCCGACCTTACCGGGGACGGTAAGCGCGAGGCGGTGCTGCGGGTGCGGCGCGCGGTCACCGCGCAGGTGCAGGGCGCCGCGGTGAGCTCGCAGCGGGAGATGATCCTCGGCTACACGGTGACCGGAGAGCGGCGGGGGAGGGTCTTCGCCGCGGAGGTCGCGAGGCGCGTGGGCGACCACGCGGTGGTCAACGAGGTGGGCGCTCTCGGCAACGGCTCGGTCACGCTGCGCAGCGGCTCGTCGCAGGGATGGACCGCCGCGACCTACCCCTTCCACGACGCGCCGCCGCAGGGCTTCTTCCCGCTGCTGCTGCCCTGGGAGCCCGCGCAGCGGCAGGTCACCTACCGCTGGGCGGGGAGCGCCTTCGAGCGGGCGCCGTGAGGGTCGCGCTCGCGCTGGGCTGGGCGCTGCTGGTCGGCTGCGGTCGCACGGTGAGCCCGGAGCCCGCGGTCGACGGAGGCGCGGCGGAGGTGATGGAGGAGCCCGGCTGCGCGGCGGACGCGGAGTGCGACGACGACGTGGCGTGCACCGCCGACCGCTGCGTGGACGCTCGCTGCGTGCGCGTCGCGGTGCCCTCTCGCTGCGGCGACGGGACGGTGTGCGACGCGCTCCGGGGCTGCGTCGACCCGCGCTGCCGCGACGGGGGATCGCCCTGCGAGGCGGACGGCGGCGTGGCCTGCGTCGACCTCGGCGCGTCGACCACGGACTGCGGCCGCTGCGGCGTGCGATGCAGGGTGGGGGATGTGTGCGACCGGGGGGCGTGCGTCCCGCCGCTGCGGGGGCCGAGCGCGCGGTGCCGGAGGGCGAGCGACTGCCGGGAGCCCTTCGCCTGCGACGCCGACGTGGGCGGGGTGTGCTCGCTCCCCTGCGACCCCAACGACCCCGGGGCGGCCGCGTGCGGGGCGGGGGCGACCTGCCTCTCGCTCGACGGGGAGATGGGGCGGTGCCTGAGGGCGTGCGACCCGAGGGAGCGCACGGTCAACCGGGGCGCCTGCTCGTCGGGCCAGGTGTGCACCGCGCTCTGGCTCACCAACGACCTCAGCCGGCTGGGAGAGCCCGCGTGCGTGGGCTTCTGCCAGAGCGACCTCGACTGCCAGGGCGACCCCCGGGGAGGGCGGTGCAGCCTGCGCACCGGGGCCTGCGGGGCGCGCGCGGACGACAGCCGCATGGCCGTCGACGGGACGCTCTGCGACGCCAGCGCCCTCGACCCGGCGGGCCGCAGCCTGCGCTGCCGCGGGTACTGCGCCCGGGTGGGCACCGGGAGCGTGGGGCTCTGCGCCAGCCTGATCGAGCGCTCGACGCGCCAGCGCTGCTACGACGACCCGGCGACGATGACGCCGCTCGGCCCGGTGGGGGCCGACAACCTCGGGCTGTGCGTCTACCGCGCCTGCACCGACGGCTGCGCCTGCGCGGGCGGCGCCGCGTGCATCTACCCCGAGGACCGCGAGGGCCGACCCCAGCCGGGGCCCACGCGCTACTGCCTCCCGCCGACGCGCTCCCAGCCCGTGGGGGCCGCCTGCCCTACGCGCTGAGCGACGATGGAGCGCCGCGGCCGACGGGCTCTGCGATAGGCTCGCGGCCATGCAGCATCCGGTTGATCTGACCCAGCTCCCCGAAGGCGCGCGCAAGGTGCTCGCCGGCCCCGCACCGCTGAAGATGATGGCCGCGCGAGGCATGGCGCCGCTGCCGCCGGTGGCGATGATGTGCGCGCTCTACGGGCTCGCGTGGAGCGACGACGCGGGCCTGCGAGACGCGGCCACGAAGACCCTGCTGGGGCTCCCCGAGGCGGTGGTGGGCGCGGCGCTCGGGGCGCCGGAGTTTCCCGCGGCGGTGCTCGACGACTTCGCCGCGAGGACGGTGGGAAACCGCGCCTACGTCGAGCGCGTGGTGCGCCACCCCAACGCGGCCGGGGAGACCGTCGCCCGCATCGCCCGCACCTGCGACGAGGCGCTCTCGGAGACCATCGCGCAGAACGAGCAGCGGCTGCTGTCTTCGCCGGAGATCATCGAGGCGCTCTACCTCAACCCCGCGACCCGCATGTCGACCTCCGACCGCATCGTGGAGTTCGCCGCGCGCAACGGGCTGAAGGTGAGCATCCCGGGCTACGAGCAGATCGTCGCCGCGCTCAAGAACCAGGTGATCCCGCCCCCGAGCGAGGCGCCGCTGGAGCGCGACGCGGCCTTCGTCGTCGCGCTCGAGGAGGCGCGGGAGTTCAGCCTCGACGACATCGAGGAGGACGACGACGGCGAGCTGCGGGTGAAGGAGGGCGCCCGCAAGGCCGAGAAGAAGCTCGAGGACATGAACGTGACGGAGAAGATCCGCACGGCGATGTTGGGCAACGCGCTGCAGCGCTCGCTGCTCATCCGCTCGACCAACCGCCTGGTGGCGGCGGCGGTGCTCGACTCGCCGAAGATCGGCGACGACGAGATCATCAAGATCGCCGCGAGCCGCGCGGTGAGCGACGACATCCTCCGGCGCATCTCGAGCCGCGGTCCGTGGCTCAGGCTCTACGAGGTGAAGCTCAACCTGGTGAGCAACCCGAAGACGCCGGTGGGCGAGGCGATGAAGCTGATCGTGCACCTGCGCGAGAGCGACATGAAGCGCGTCGCGGCCAGCAAGAACGTCTCGGCGGCGGTGCGCACCGCGGCCAACAACCACCTCAAGAAGCGGAAGTAGGCCTTCAGGTCGACGCGCGGCCGCGGGCGAAGAAGGACACCACCGCCAGGGCGAGGGCGACGAAGAACAGGATCTTCGCGGCGCCCGCAGCGCCCGCGGCGATTCCGCCGAAGCCGAAGACCGCGGCGATGATGGCGATGACGAAGAAGACGACGGCGTAGTGCATCATTGGTGGTCTCTCCTGGTGATGGGCCTCAGGCGACCCGTCGGGGCGCCATGCGATGGAGGAGAGGAGCAGGATGCGGGCCGGGGGATGGTGCGCCGCGCCGCGCACGAGGCACCGGGTGCGTCAGAGCGTCTTGTGACGGAAGTGCCCCGAGGGGGCGTTGGCGTCGGGTGCGCCGTCGCTCGGCGGGGGCCTCGCGGGAGAGCATGAACTCGCCGCCCAGCCAGGCCACCAGCGCGCCCATGGCGAGCGCGAGCAGGTCGACCGCGAGCAGGGACGCCGAGGGCGTCGCGATGCCCACGCTGGCGCGCATGAACGCGATCAGCACCAGCAGCACGAGGGGCGCGTGGGCCAGCTTGGCGTAGTCAGAGCGGTCGGGCTGGTGGCGGGTGTTCACGGGACCTTCGGTGCTCCTTCGCGGTGCGCTCGTGGGAGGGAGGGGGGCCTCGGCGGCACTCATCGCAGTGCATCCCTCGCGCCGCCAGAAAGCGTCGAAGAGCGCAGGGCAGACCCATGGGGCGACTCGCCACAGGCGTGGCGTAGATGTGTAGGACGGGGGGGAGGAAGGCCTCCGCGCCCGGTGCTAGAGACCCTCCATCCCCCTCCGATGAAGACCGTGATCTCTCTCTCAGGCCTCGTGTTCGTCCATGGCTGCGCCTCCGCTCCGGCGCCGGTCCCGAGGCCGCAGCCGGTGTCTGCCCCGCCGGTTCGGGTCGCCGAGGTGACGCCCGAGCCTGCGTCGATGGTGTTCACGGCCTCGGCGGAGGACGCCGCCGCGTGGGTCCACGCGCGCACGCTGCTCGACTTCAACGCCCGCGCCCACTTCGGCGGCGGCCGCCTCGTCAGCGGGTTCTCGCCCGACCCGTGGACCTTCCCGCTCACCGCGGGGGGCGGTCGCAACCCGATCAACGTCGCCGACCTGGGCATCCGCGACGGCGTGAGCGGCGAGCGCTGCGGCCGGGCCTTCGTCACCCGCCGACCGGACTTCCACTTCGACCTCGCCGAGGGCGCGGCGCTACCGCTGCTGCGCTTCTATGTGCTCACGGAGAACAGCTCCGACGCCACGCTGATGATCAACGAGCCGGGCGGTCGGTGGCGCTGCAACGACGACCACCACCGCGAGGCCTGGGGCAACCGCCTCACGCCGGCCATCGACTTCACCAACCCGCTGCCGGGGCGGTACGACCTCTGGGTGGGCACCTTCGAGGCCTCGATGCGCAACGCGGCGACGCTGCACATCACCGGGCACGAGGCCAACCACCCCTGAGCGGCCGCGCCCGGCACGACCCCTCAGGGGTTGTTGCGCGCGCACATCGTGGCCGGGCCGTAGAGCGTCATGCAGTCCTGGTAGGGGTAGGCCATCGGAGCGCAGGTGATGCGCGCGGTGGGGGTGCTCTCCACGCAGGCGAAGAGCGCGTTGAGCTGGCTCGTGCAGGCCGACGGGAAGCGGCCCAGGTCGCTGGCGCACATGTTGGTGCAGCCGCTCTGGGCGTTGGTGCAGCCGGGGACCGTTCCGAGCCGGCGGCAGAGCCGGGCGCAGGAGAAGCCCTCCGGGGCGCCGAGGTCCGCGGGCGCGATCGGGACGTCGCCCGCCGAGGGAGCGTCGTCGAGGGCTGGGAGCTCCGGGGTCGCCCCCGAGTCGGCCGGGATGGACCCACGGTTGTAGGAGCTGCACGCCCCCGCGCCGAGGGCGGCGAGCAGCGCGAGCCGGATGCTCCAGGTCGTCACGTCAGAACCTCCCGCCGCAGACGAGTCCGTGATGGCCTGGGCTGGGCGCGCAGCCCAGTGCGTGGACCGGCGCCCAGCGCGTGGAGACGTACCAGGCCACCGCCCCTGCGGCCGTGAGCGCCGCGCCCGCGACGAAGCCGGTGATCGAGACCGCGGTCGCCGTCTCCGCCCGGTTGTACTGCGCGGAGCAGTCGCGGCCGCTGGAGGTCAGCACCAGCGGCCCCTCGGAGACCAGCTCGCAGCCGTTGTCGTTGAAGGTGCCGACCGCGCTCTCGCGGAGGCCGAGCGCGATCGCTCCGGTGAGGATGCCGGCGCCGCCCAGGACGAAGCCCGTGGTCGCGAGGGTCTCCCAGGTCGCCCTCCGCTCGGCCCGCTCGCTGCGCGCCTGAGGGTCGATCACCGGCGCGGGGGGCTCCGCCGGGCCGGGCTCGATCAGGGGCGCGATCGGCGGCGAAGGCGGGGGCGGCTCCGGGGCCTCGGGGGAGAGCTCGACGTCGACGGCGGTCACCTCCATCCCAGGGCGCACGGTGACGGTGCGACGCGCGGTGACGTAGCCGGGGGAGCGCAGCTCGAGGTCGATGGTTCCGGCGGGGACGCGGACGTGAAGCGGGCGCCCCGTGGTGGTGGTGGCCACGCGCTGCCCGGCGATGGAGAGCTCGGCACCGGGGACGTTGGCGCTGACCGTGAGGCTGCCCAGGTGGGACCTCACGGTCGACAGCGCCGCGTCGAGGCTGGCGCGGTTCTGCGCCACCCAGGCGTCGCTCGAGGCCAGCGCCCGCTGGAGGTGCTCCTCGGCCTCGGCCCAGCGCGAGAGGGCGCCCTCCGCGAGGGCCATGCGAGCGAGCGCCCTCACCTCGCCGGTGCGCTCATACAGCCCTCGGAACACCTCCAGCGCCTCGGCGTCACGGTGCTCGTTGCGGAGCGCGATGCCCCGCTGGTGCTCGGCCTCGGGGTCGATCGTCTGCGCCTGGGCCGCGCCGGCGAGGCCGAGGGTGATCAGGCCCGCGAGGAGCGCGCGTCTAGACATTGGGGATGCCTCTCGCCGGGGGCGCCGCGCTGGGGAAGGGATCGCCCGCGGGGTGCAGCGTTCGGCGGCGGGGTCGGGCGTGGGGGTGCGGCGGGGCTCCTGCGTCGGGCAGCACCGGGGGCGCGGCGACGACCGCGGGCGGGGACGGAGCGACCGGGAGCTGCGCGGCGGGAGGAGGCGCGGGCTCGGGCGGGGGCAGAGGGTCGGGCGCGGTGATGGCGGTGACCGGGGGCGCCTCGGGCTGCGGGGAGGGGGTCGAGGGCGACCGGGCAGCGAGGAAGGCGACGGTCGAGAGCAGCGCCACCCCGGCGGCCAGCGCGGGCCAGAGCATCCGCCGGGAGGCGGTCGGGGGGGCCGGGGCGGCCTGGAGGTCGGAGTACCGCGGGGGCCTCGCGACGCCCCGCTTCGTCGAGACCGAGCGAGGGGGCAGGGCCTCGTCGGGATCGGGCTCGAGCCTCGGCACCGAGCGGGGATCGAAGAGCGGGGCGGAGGGGCTCTCGGCGCGCAGCGTGGGCGCGAGGTGGATGGGGCGGGAGACCTTCGGGGCGTGGGGGGCGAACTCCCCGCTCCAGGTGGCGCGCACCGGCTCCGAGGCGAAGGGCAGGAGGGCGGCGGCGAGGGCGCGCACCGAGCTGAAGCGCTGGGCGGGGTCGCGGGTGAGGGCGCGCATCACCACGGCGTCGAGCGCGGGAGGGATCGACGGGCGGCGCGACGAGGGCGGCGCGATGTCGGCCGCGGTGATCTCGAAGAGGATCTGCAGCACCGGGCCCTCCCTCCACGGGCGCGCGCCGGTGAGGCACTCGTAGAGGATCACCCCGAGGGCCCACTGGTCGCTGCGCACGTCGATGGCGCTCGCGTCCATCGCCTGCTCGGGCGAGGTGTAGTGGGGCGTGCCGAGGAAGGTGCGGGTCTCGGTGCGGGCGACGTTGGCGTCCCGGTCGAGCACCTTCACGATGCCGAAATCGAGGAGCTTGGGCACCACGGCACCGGGCCTCGGCGTGGCGAGGAAGATGTTGGCGGGCTTGAGGTCGCGGTGGACGATGCCCGCGTCGTGCACCGCCGCCACGGCCGAGAGCACGGGCAGCAGCGTGTCGACCGTGTCGACCGGGGAGAGCACCCGCTGGCGCTCGAGGCACGCGTCGAGGGCCTCGCCGTGGAGGCGCTCCATCGCGATGAAGGGCACTCCCTCCTCGCTGCCGATGTCGAAGACCGTGCAGATGTGCGGGTGCGTGATGCTCGCGGCGATCTGCGCCTCCCTCACGAAGCGGCCGACGAGCCGGTGGTCGGCGCGGGCGACCTCGTGCAGCACCTTGAGCGCGACCGGTCGCTGCAGCGGCTCGAGCTGCACGGCGTCGTAGACGGCCCCGAAGGCCCCGCGGCCCAGGAGCCGGCGCACCTGGTAGCGGCCGAAGCGCGTGCCCGCGGGGAGCACGTCGTCGGCCTCGCTGCCGTCGGACTCCATGGTCTCCGCGGCGTTGTCTGGTGAAAGACGATCCATCGATTAGCCCGGAGGTCCCGTCGGCGACCATAACACGACCCTCGCGGGGCGCCGCCGAGCCTGGTCCATGGGCCATGACCGCCGCCGTGGCGGCACTGAAGGCGCATTCGGTCGCGGCGCGAGGGCCTCGATTCCGCTACCCTCCGGCCCGTGATCAACTGGCTCGCCCGCTCGGCGATGGTGACGTTCTACCCCCGCTCCGAACAGTTTCCCGGCATCGACGAGATGCCCCTCGACGAGTACCTCGCGCGCTTCAAACGCGAGTCGGCCCCGCTCATGTGGGCGGGCTTCGTCCTCGGGACGCTGTTCTTCCACCTCACGCCGCTCTTCACGGTGTTCATCCCGCTGCCGGCCTTCGCGCTGTCGGCCGCGACGAGGGAGCGGCACGCGCAGCGGCTCTCGTCACACCGGATCTACTACGTGCGTCAGCCGGTCTTCCTGCTGAAGATGATCGCGGGGCTGCTCTGGGGCGCCGACCCGGCGGTGCGCTCCAGGCTGGGCCTCGCGCCCTACCCCGCCGACCCGGGCACCTGGAGGCGCTCATGACCCACATCGCCTTCCGGGAGGAAGACCTCTCGCTGGAGGTCGACTACGTGGTCGTGGGCTCCGGCGCGGGCGGGGCGACGGCGGCCAACGAGCTGGCCCGCGGCGGGGCGACGGTGGCGCTGATCGAGGCCGGTCCGTGGCGAGACCCGGAGGACTATCCCTCGTCGACCTACGGCGCCATGCGCGACGTCTTCGACGACTGGGGCGTCGGCATCGCGCGCGGCCGAGCCCTCTGGCCCATCGTGCAGGCCTCCTGCGTGGGCGGCACCACGGTGATCAATTGCGCGATCTGCGTCCGCACCCCGGAGGACGTCATGCTCCACTGGGAGCGGGACCTCGGCGTCGGCAACAAGGCCTGGCGAGACGCCCTCTGGAAGCACCAGGACAAGCTCGAGGTCGAGCTCTGCGCCGAGGTGGTCCCTCCTGCGGCGGCCGGGCGATCGAGCCTGCTCGCGGCCAAGGGGGCCGAGGCGGTGCGCTACGACGGCCACCCGATGACCCGCTACGTGAAGGGCTGCGTGGGCTCGGGCCAGTGCCTCCAGGGGTGCAAGCAGCTCAAGAAGCAGAGCCTCAACCTGCAGTTCGTCCCCGAGGTGATGGCCCTCGGGGGCACCGTGCTCTCGTGCGCCCCGGCCGAGCGGGTGCTGCTGGAGGGGCGCCGCGCGGTGGGCGTCTCCGGGCGCTTCCGTGAGCCGGTCACGCGTCGCAAGGGAGGGCGCTACACGGTGAGGGCGCGCAAGGCCGTGGTCGTGGCGGCGAGCGTCACCCGCACGGCGCCGCTGCTGATGGCGAGCGGGGTCAAGCACCCGCTGCTGGGACGGGGGTTTCGCGCGCATCCGGGCACCGGCGTGTTCGGCGTCTACGACCACGACGTCGACATGAACGTCGGCGCCACGCAGGGCTGGGCCTCGGTGCAGTACCGCATCGAGCCCGGGATGAAGGTCGAGACCCTCTCGATCCCGCCGGAGATGGTCGCCTCGCGCCTCGCCGGAGCGGGCAAGGAGCTCGTCGCCCGCATGGGCGACTACCGCCGCATGGCGATGTGGGTGGTGGCCGTGCGCGCCGAGGCCGTGGGGCGCATCAAGCGCGGGCTCCTCGGGGAGGTGAGCGTGGACTACAGCTTCGCTCGGCCCGACATGGAGCGGCTGCGCAAGGGCCTCGCGCTGCTGGCCCGCACCCACTTCGCCGCGGGCGCGGTCCGGGTGCTCCCGGGCATCTACGGCCTGCCCTACGAGATCGGCCCCGACCAGGTCGACCTCATCGAGAACGGCCCGCTCGACCCGAGGTCGTACATCCTCATCTCGTCCCACCTCTTCGGCGGCGCCACCATGGACAAGGACCCCACCCGCGGCGTGTGCGACGAGTACGGCCGCGTGCACGGCTACGAGGGCCTGGTGGTGGCCGACGCGTCGGTCATCCCGACGACGCTCGGGGTCAACCCCCAGCACACCATCATGGCCCTCGCCCGCTCCTTCGCAGACCGCCTGCTCGACGCCTGATCTACGGGACGCAGGTGAGCGTCGCGAGGTCGCAGCGCAGGCCCGCGTCGCACTCCGCCGCGCCGCCCGCGCCCCGGCGGCACCGGGCGCCCATCGCCCCGGCCGCGCCCTCGGCCTGGCACCCCGCCTCGCAGCGCGTCCCGGGCGGGCAGCGCAGCCGGTCGCCGCAGACGCCCGCAGCGGCGCTCGGGGCCGCGAGGCACACGCCGCCGACGCATCGGTGGCCCGCGTCGCAGGGGCCCCGGTCCCCGGAGCGGCAGGGGCCGCCGTCGCGCCCGATGGGGTGGCAGGCGTAGGCGCCCGCCGCGGTCGGGACGCAGCGGGAGCCCTCGTCGCAGATCACGTTGCTGTACACGTCGCGCTGCGGGCACTGCCCGACCACCAGGCAGACGTGCTCGCGGCAGGCGGTGCCTCGCGGGCAGTCCTGGTCGTCGACGCAGCCGAGGGAGGGCGCGGCGACCTCGCAGCGGCGGGTGTCCGACGGGCAGACGAGGCCCGCCGCGCAGTCCTGGCCGGTGCACATCCCGCCGAGCGCCACCGCCGGGGCGCAGGCCCGGTTGACGCAACGCTGGCCCTCCGGGCAGCGGTCGCCGCGGGTGGTGCAGCGCCCCATCGGGGGTTCGGCGCAGCGGCCGTCGACGCACGCGAGCCCGGCGTTGCAGACGCGGTCGTCGTCGCAGGCCTCGGCGGCCGCGCGGGTGCGGCGGCAGAACTGCTCGACGCAGCGCAGCCCCGCCATGCAGGGCAGCGGCTGCCCGACGGACGATCCGCAGCGGGTGCCCTCGGAGCCCGGCGCGGTGCAGATCGAGCGGCCCGAGGCGTCGGGCGCGCAGACGCCTCCGCTGGCGCAGTACGAGGTGGCGTCGCAGGGCGCCCCCGCGGCGGTCTCCTGCACGCAGATGGCGCGGCCGTCGACGGTGCGGCAGGTGAGCGACGCGTCGCAGGCGTTGCCCTCGCGGCATCCGCCGTGGAGGGTGCCGAGCGCGACGCAGCGGCTCTCGGAGACGGGGGTGCGCACGTGGCAGCTCGACCCGGCCGCGCAGCCGCGGTTCTGGCACGACTCGCCGATGGCCGCGGGGGCGTCGCAGGAGAAGCCGATGGCGCCGCAGACGAGCCCTGTGTCGCAGTCGCGCAAGGGGCCGCGGCAGAGCCCCCCCTGGGCGCCGCGGGCCACGCAGGTCGGGGCCGCGGAGCCGACGGCGGTGCAGTCCGAGCGCGCGGGGCAGAGCTGCTCGCGGTCGGTGGTCGAGGGGGCGCAGGCCTGGCCGTAGGCGCTCTGCTCGACCATGCGCACCGCCACGCGGAGCGCGGGCACCGCGGTGGTGCGGACGCCGGCGCCGGCGTAGTTGAAGCTCCAGGCGAGGGCGATGTACTGGGTGCCCGCCTCGACGTGGAACTCGAACTCCGAGCGGGTGTGCTCGGGGTCGGTCTCGAAGGTGGCGACGGAGCACTCCCGGGCGGGCGCGTCCCAGGCGCAGCGCTCGACCCGGCGGGCCGAGAGGTAGGCGCTGGCGATCATCTCCTGGCTCCAGTCGGAGCGGTCGCGCTCGACGCGCATCCGGAGGATGCCCGCGCGAGGCGCCGTCCACTGCACCAGCGCGGCGTTGTAGACCGCTCCCCCGCAGGTCGGGATCGGGCTGAGCTGCTGCGCCTCCGAGGCGCGGGAGAACTCCACCCACCCGGCCGTCCCCTGCGGGGTGGTGACGCCGTCGCGGTCGAGGTCGAGCCTGGGCTCCAGCGAGCAGCTCCCCGAGGGGGCGTCCGTCGCCGGGGCGTCGGCGGCCGCGTCGCTCGCGGGCCCGGCGTCGGGGCCGGGGGTCGCGGGTGTCTCCGTGCACGCGGCCCCGAGGGAGAGCACCACGCATCCGAGACCCCAAGCGCGTCGCCAATTCATGCGAGCGATCGTGCCGTCCTTCGAGCACCGTGGCAATCGACACCTTCGCGGCGACGGAGCTGACCCGCGCCCTCGGGGGCAAAGCTCCGCACTTCCGGCGCCCGTCCCTGGTGGGCTAGTGTCGCTCCCCAGGAACGGCCATGCGATCACTCCTTCTCACCCTCGTCCTTGGCTGGTTCTTCGCGCTGTCGGGCTGCGCTCGCGACCGGCCGCCCGCGCTGGGCTCCTTCGAGCTCGACGGCTACGTGCCCCTCGACGCCGCCGACGACCTGGCGAGGCAGACCTTCGACATCGTCCCGGTCGACATCCCGGTGCGCGACATCCCCCCGGCCGACGTACCGATCGCGGTCGGGATGAACTGCCGCTCCGACGCGGAGTGCGCCTTCGGGGCGCGCTGCCTCCAGGGGCGCTGCGCGCTCGACACCTGCCGCACCACCGACAACCCCTGCGGCCCCGGCTCGCGCTGCGACATGCGATGCGTCCCGACCCGCGACCTCTGCGCCGGCGTCCCCTGCGGCAGGCAGGAGACCTGCTTCCTCGGCCTCTGCACCCCGGGCTGCTTCCCGGCGCCGTGCTCCGGCATCTCCTGCCCGGCGGGCCAGTTCTGCGACGACACCACCGGCGGCTGCGCGCCCATCGTCCCGTGCACCGGCGCCTGCCAGCCCGACTACGCCTGCCATGTGCAGTGCCTGCCTCGCTCCAACTGCGACGGGGTGCAATGCGAGTCGACGGAGGTCTGCGCCGACGGTCGCTGCGTCCCCAACCCCTGCGCGGGCGTCACCTGCTCTGAGGGATCGCTCTGCGTCGCGGGCCGCTGCGTCGACACCTGCGCCTGCAACCCGCCCTGCAACCGATCCTCTCGCGACCGCTGCGTGGTGGGCCAGTGCCAGTGCGCCCGAAGCTGCGTGGCGGGCGGCGCGTGCGGCGCCGACGACGGCTGCGGCGGTCGCTGCGTCGGCGCTTGCTCCAACCCCTTCTCCGTCTGCGACGCGCTGACCGCCACCTGCAACTGCACGCCTCGGTGCACCGCCGACACGCCCTGCGGCGCCCCCGACGGCTGCGGCGGAACCTGCAACCTGGGCGGCTGCGAGCCCGGCTTCAGCTGCGACGCGACGACCCGCACCTGCGTGTGCATGCCGCACTGCCCGCCGGTCGAGGAGTTCGCCAACGTGGCCTGCGGGCAGAGCGTGGCCAACCTCTGCGCGGGCGGTCCGTCGTGCGGCACCGGCACCCGCTGCGCGATGATGGGGCAGCACTGCAACGACATGGGGCGCTGCGTGGCCGACGAGGAGCCGCCGGACGGCGGGATGGAAGACGGCGGCGGGATGGACGGCGGCGACGGCGGCGGCGGCTGCCCCGGCGGACGCACCGACTGCGGCGGGAGCTGCTTCGACCTGCAGACCAACCGCAACCACTGCGGCGCCTGCGACAACCGCTGCCCCGCCGAGACCACCTGCACCGCGGGCGTCTGCACCTGCCCCGGGACGGGGACGCTCTGCGGCGACCGCTGCGTCAACACCCAGAGCGAGAACAGCCACTGCGGCGCCTGCGGCAACGCGTGCCCGGCGCTCTCCTCCTGCACTGGCGGGATGTGCTCGTGCGTGCCTCACTGCGACACCGATCCGAGCCTCGTCGAGTGCGGGATGGATGTTCCCAACGCGTGCCCGGGCGGCCCCGCCTGCGGCCGGGGAACGCGCTGCGCCGCGGGCTCGCTCTGCGACCCGATGACGCGGCGGTGCGTGTGCATCCCGCTCTGCCCGCCGGGCGTCCGCTGCGGGGTCACCGACGGCTGCGGCGGAACCTGCATCGGCAGCTGCAACACCGGCGAGGCCTGCGCGCGCGACCCGATGGACGAGACCCGCTACTTCTGCTCGAGCGCTGGCTGCGTGGGCGGCTGCGCCTGCAACGAGGTCTGCTCGATGAACCGCTGCGTCGCCGTCACCTGCGCCAACGGAACGAGCCCGTGCCCCTGCCAGTGCTGCCCGGTCGGTCAGCGGTGCGTGGGCGGCTCGGCGTGCATGCCGATCCCGCCGTAGGGCTCAAAAAAGGGGGGAGCGCAGAGGGCTGGAACGAAGACCCGGGGGGGTCTTCAGCGGGGGGTGGGGACGGGCTGCGCGGTGATCTGCGAGGGGTCGATGGGGCGGCGGTAGATGGGCGGGAGCGGAGCGCCGCTGGTGGTCACGCCGACGCCGACGGCCGGCGACGCGTTGACGCGGGGGTTGGAGGGCGCGAGGCCCGGAGCCACGAAGGAGCCACCGGGGTTGGCGGTGACCTGTCCCCCCACCGGGACGACGGCGGTGGTGCCGCCGGGCGCGCGATAGGCGGGGTTGACCTGGCTGCCCGGAGGAGGGGCCGCCATGCCGGGCTGCACCCCGACGACCACAGCGCCAGGACGAGCCGCGACGCCTGCGGCGGGGGCCGCGTTCATGCCGACGGCGTTGGGGCCGACCACGACGCTCGTCGGGCCCTGGCCGGGCCGCGCGACGCCGACGCCCATCGTGGGACCGACGGCCACGCCCGAGGGCTGCGCGACGCCGACGGCGTAGCCGGGTTGGGCGGGTTGGGCGACGCCGACGCCGACCGCATAGCCGGGCTGTGCGGGCTGGGCGACGCCGACGCCGACGGCGTAGCCGGGCTGCGCGGGCTGGGCGACGCCGACGCCGACGCCGTAGCCGGGCTGCGCGGGCTGGGCGACGCCGACGCCGACGCCGTAGCCGGGCTGCGCGGGTTGGGCGACGCCGACGCCGACGCCGTAGCCGGGCTGGTTGGGGTGGTGACCGGGGTGACCGGGCTGGGCGACTCCGACCGCCACGCCGACGCCGTAGCCGGGCTGAGCAGGGTAGGCGGGCTGGGCGACGCCCACGCCGTAGCCGGGCTGGGCAGGGTAGGCGGGCTGGGCGACGCCGACGCCCACGCCGTAGCCAGGCTGGGAGGGATAGGCGACCTGGGCGGGCTGGGCGACCACGGTCGCCTGTGCGGGCTGCGCGTAGACGGTGGACTGTGCCGGGACCGTGCGGATGGTGCATCCGACCGGCACCGCGAAGGACAACACGAGCAAGACCCTGGGAACGGTTCGCATGAATGGACTCCCGGTGCGTTGAAGGGATGCGCAGCATACCCGACGAGGTCAGGCGGGGTGGATGTTCAATGGAATCGACGGGTGGCGCGGGCTCTCTACTCGGCGAGGTGGCAGGCCACCTGGTGGCCTTCGCGGAGCGTTCGCAGCGCGGGCGACTCGACCTCGCAGAGGCCCTTCTTCGCGATGGGGCAGCGAGGGTGGAAGGTGCACCCCGACGGGGGATTGATGGGGGAGGGCACGTCGCCGGTGAGCACCAGCCGCCGCCGCTGGCGCGTCGGGTCGGGCACCGGAACCGCGCTCAGCAGCGCGCGGGTGTACGGGTGCAGCGGCTCGCTGTAGAGGCCCGCGGCGGGGGCCTCCTCGACGACGCGGCCCAGGTACATCACCGCGACCCGGTGCGAGAGGTACTCCACGATCTTCAGGTCGTGGGCGACGAAGAGGTAGGTGAGCCCGAGCTCCTCCTGGAGGTCCTTGAGGAGGTTGACGATCTGCGCCTGGATCGACACGTCGAGCGCGGAGATGGGCTCGTCGGCGACGATGAAGCGGGGCTCCACCGCGAGCGCCCTCGCGATGCCCACGCGCTGCCGCTGCCCCCCGGAGAACTCGTGCGGGTAGCGCGCTCCCTGGTCGGGTCGCAGCCCGACGCGCTTGAGCAGCGCCTCGACGCGGCCCTCCCGCTCGCTGCCCCGCGCCCCGAGGTGGTGGATGTCGAGCGCCTCGCCCACGATCTCCCTCACCCGCATCCGGGGGTTGAGCGAGGCGTAGGGGTCCTGGAAGATCATCTGCATCCGGCGGCGCAGCGGGCGCAGCGCGGGCTGCGAGAGCCGGGTGATGTCCTGGCCCTCGAAGGAGATGGCCCCGGCGCTGGGGTCGATGAGCCGGAGCACGGTGCGCCCGAGGGTGCTCTTGCCGCAGCCCGACTCGCCGACGAGCCCGAGGGTCTCGCCCGAGCGCACCGAGAGCGACACCCCATCGACGGCCTTCACCACGCCCTTCGGGCCGAACATCCCCCGGCGCACCTCGAAGGTGGTGCACAGCCCCCTGGTCTCGAGCAGCACCTCGCCGCTCATCGCGCCTCCAGGTGGCAGCGCGCGAGGCGGCGGTCGTGGGCGTCGGCGCGCTCGCCCCGCAGCTCGCCCGCGGCGGCCACGCGGTAGAGGGCGGGCTCCTCCTCGGCGCAGAGCGCGAAGGCCTTGTCGCAGCGGTCGCGGAAGCGGCACCCGGTCGGCAGGCTCCGCAGGTCGGGGACCATCCCTGGGATGGTCGGCAGCCGGCGCGCCCCGAGGTTGTCCCCGTAGCTCGGCACCGAGCGAAGGAGCCCCTGGGTGTACGGGTGCCTCGGGTCGGCGAAGAGCTCCGCGACCGGGGCGCGCTCCACCACCCGACCGGCGTACATCACCACCACGTCCTCGGCGAACTCCGCCACGAGGCCGAGGTCGTGGGTGATGAGCAGCACCGCCATGCCGAGCCGGGCGCGCAGGTCGCGCAGGAGCTCGATGATCTGCGCCTGGATGGTGACGTCGAGCGCGGTGGTGGGCTCGTCGGCGATGAGCAGCTTGGGCTCGCAGGCGAGGGCCATGGCGATCATCACCCGCTGTCGCATGCCGCCGGAGAGCTGGTGGGGGTAGGCCCCGGCGCGCTCGGCGGGGGAGGGAATACCCACCTGGGTAAGCAGCTCGACGGAGCGCTCCCACGCGGCGCGGCGCGGGAGCTGGCGGTGGAGGGTGAGCACCTCGGCGATCTGGTCGCCCACCGTGTAGACCGGGTTGAGGGAGCTCATGGGCTCCTGGAAGATCATCCCGATGTGGGCGCCGCGCACCTTGCGCATCTCGCGCTCGGAGAGGCTCAGGAGGTCGCGGCCCTCGAAGAGGATCTGCCCCGAGGCGATGCGCCCCGGCGACTGGATGAGCCGCAGGACGGAGAGGGAGGTGACGCTCTTGCCGCAGCCGGACTCGCCGACGAGGCCGAGGGCGCCGCCCGGGGGGAGGTCGAAGGAGACGTCGTCCACCGCGCGCAGCCGCCCCTCGTCGGTGGCGAACTCCGTGCAGAGGTGGCGGATGGAGAGCAGCGCTTCGGTCACGTCGAGGGGCCTTCGAGGGGGGCGCCGAACATAGAACAGTTGTCGCCCCGAACCACTGCGCGATTGCGATGCTGCGGGCGGGTACGGAACTCGGCTACCATCCTGCCGAAGGAGAGCTGTTGACCGAGGCGAGCGACACCACCGACGGCCGATCGTTGCAGCGCGTGGTCGTGGTGCTCTCGCCCGAGGACGGGGCGCTCATCGACGCGCTCCGGGCCGCACGCTACCTGGTGGTCTCCTCCGCGGCCGACCGGCTGGACGAGGTCGCGCTCGCCGAGCGGGCCAGGCTGGTGGTGGTCGACGAGGGGCTCCCCGGGGCCATCGAGGCGATCACCCGGCTGCGCCGTCGGGGGAAGGTTCCGGTGGTGCTTCTGGGGGTGGGCACCGAGGTCGGGGCGAGGGCGCTCAAGTCCGGCGCGGACGTCATCCTGCCGCGGCCGGTTTCGCCCGAGTCGCTGGTCGAGCTGCTCGGCTCCATGGTGACCACCGCCTTCCCGAGCGCCCCGCCGCCCCGGCGCCGCTCGCCGCTCACCAACCCGCAGATTCGTCCGCTCGCGCCGGTGACCGTCGCGTCGTTGGAGACGCCGGTGCCCCGTCGCCCTTCGCCCCCGACGCCGCTCCCCATGATGGCGCTGTCGAGCATGCCCGTGGTGACCATGAGCACCTCGTCGTCGCCGCCGGTGGGCGTGCCCGTCGACGGGGCGCTGTCGACGGTGCAGTCGTGGCTCGCGGAGGCCCCGACGAGCCCCGACAACAACGGCTCCTGGGCGCCGCCGGACGTCACCCAGGAGGTGGAGGAGACCCTCCGCCGCGCGCTGCAGGTGGTGGGCGGCGACCCGTCCTCGCTCGAGCTCACCGCCGCGGGCGAAGACTCCCTCGACGAGCTCGTCCCCCCGGAGCTGCTGGAGCCCATCGAGGGCGCCCTCGACGAGGACGAAGACGACCGCCGGGAGGGCCTCTCGGTCTCCGCCAGCGCCATCGCCCCGCCGCGCGTCAGCAACGAGCGGCGGGCGCCGCGCGAGGGCGTCGAGGCCGCGCTGATGGTCCCGCTCCCGGTGGACGGCGACGCGAGGCTGGCCGGCAAGCTCGATCGCTTCGGCCTCGGGCCGCTGCTCAGCGCGGCGTGGAGGGTGCGGGCCTCCGGCGACATCGTGCTGCGCGAGGGGGCCCGCGAGTGGCTGCTCGCGGTGTCCAACGGTCACCTGCTCTCGCTCCGGAGCAGCCAGGCCGACGAGCAGGTGGGGCCGCTCTTCGCCCGCCTCGGCTTCGTCCCCCAGGAGGCGGCCCGCTTCGCGGAGGTTCCGCTCGACGTGGGCCCGCGCGGCGCGGCGCTGCTGGCGGCGCAGGGCTACGTCGCCGCCGACGCGCTGGTGGCGATGCTCGGCCGGGCCGCCCAGGAGGTGGCCTTCGACCTGCTCTGCCTCGACCAGTTCACCTGGGAGATCCGCCCTCGCAGCTCGGCGCTGAGCATCCCCTTCCCGACCCGCGCCCTCGACGCGCTGCTGGTCAGCGCCGCGCGCGCCCGCATCGAGCCCGCGGTGGCCTACCAGCTCCTCGGCGGCGACGGCACCGAGCTCTCGCTGCGCGGCGACGGCGCGGCCCTCTCCACGCTGCCGCTGCAGCCCAACGAGCGCACCGCGGCGCTGGCCGCGAAGAAGACCGACCTCGCCACGCTGGTGCGGGCCCACGGCGACTCGGCGCTCCCGGCGATGGTGGCCCTGCACTGGCTGCAACTGCTGAGAGTCGAGGGGCTGGCGCACGCGCTCGCCGACGCGCAGGTGCCGCCGGGGCCGGAGCGCACCCGGCTGCGCGCGCTGGTCGAGGCGGCCACGAGGCACGACCTGCTGGTGGTGCTGGGCGTGAGCGCCTGGGCCACGCGCCGGGCGGCGCAGTCGGCGCTGGAGGTGCGGCGCTCGGAGGTCGACACCATCCGGGCGCGCTTCATCGTGAGCGAGGCCCTGTCGCCGGTGTACGCGGCGCTCGACGAGGCGGCCAAGCTGCTCACCGTGGCCGGGGCGTGGGAGCGCTACGTGGCCGCGCTGCGGGTGGTCGACCGGTCGTGATGTTGTGGTCCCGCGGGGGCCCGTGTAGCTAGTTCCGCCCATGGGAACGGATCACGACGGCGCCTCCACCCCGGAGTCCGAAGCGGCCGAGGAGGCCGACTGGGCCCTCGCCACCGCCGCAACGCTTCAGGCCAAGGGCGACCTCGACGGGGCGCGCACGTGGCTGCGCCGGGCCGTCGAGCACCTGATGGACGCCGGGCTCGACGACCGCGCGCTCGTCATCGCCAAGCAGGCCGCCGCGCTCTCCGAACCGCCTCCGCCGGTCCCGATGCCTCCGCCGGTCCCGACGCCTCCGCCGGATCCGGCCCCGGTGTTCCTGCCGCCGGCCGCGATCCCTTCGACGACCCCGACGATCCAGCCTCCTCCGGCGCCCGCCGCGCCTCCTCCGGCGATCGCTCCCGCCGCGCCCACGCTGCAGGGCCCCGCGCTCACCCAGCCGGTGCTGCACCTCAACGTCGCGTACGACCCCGCGCGCTCCGTCGCCGCGGAGGCCGCCGCCGCCCTGCTGACCGCGCTGCCGCTCTTCGCCGAGCTCCCCCCCGAGCGGGTGCGCTCGCTCGCCAGGGAGAGCGTGATCGTCCCGCTGCGCATGGGTCACGACCTCCCGCTCCCGACTCAAGGCGAGGCCGCGCCGATCTGGGTGATCATCGAGGGGCAGGTGCATCTTACCGCGGCGGGTATTCCCGTGGGCGGCACGCTGGGCCCCGGCGACTTCGTGGGCGAGCTGTCGGCCTACTACGAGAGCGCCTGCCTCTTCCGGGCCGAGGTGACGCTCGAGGGCCGCGCGCTCTGCGTGGCGCCGACGGTGCTGCAGTCCCTGGCGAGGCAGTACGAGGGCCTGCGCACCGCCCTGGAGGAGAGCGCCTGGGAGCGCGCGTTCGAGGCGCTGGGCCACGCCTCGGCGCTGCTGGCGGGCATCGAGCCCGCGATGCGCGCGGGGCTCTACGCCCGCTTCGAGCCGGTGCAGCTCGCGGCGGGCGAGTCGCTGCTCACCGAGGGGGAGCCCGCGGCGTGGGTGTGGCTCATCGCCGCCGGGAGCGTGGAGCGCTACGGCGGGGCGCTCGGGGCGAAGGTGCAGCGAGCGGGCGCCGGCTCCGCGGTGGGCGTGGCGTCGGCGTGGGAGGGCAACCCCAGCGGGGTCAGCGTGAGGGCGCGGCGTACGACGCTCGCGGCGAGGGTGAGCGCGGCGGCCTTCCGGGAGATGGTCGCCGAGGCGCCGGGGCTGAAGGGGGCGAGGTCGCGCGCGGACGTCTGGTAGGCGCGCGTTGACGGAGCTCCGCCCGATCGCCGATACACGGGGGCCTGATGTCGGCCGCAGCACGGGTCGGAGACCAGCACAGTTGCCCGAAGCACCCTGCGGGCCCGATCGTTCCGCGCGGCTGCGCGACGGTGTTCATCGGCGGCAGGCGCGCAGCGAGGGTCGGCGACCGGGCCCGATGCGGAGGCGCCCACGACGAGATCGTGATGGGAGAGCCCACGGTCCTGGTGGGCAACCGGATGGCCGCGAGGGTCGGCGATCCGCTCGACCACGGCGGGGTGATCGTCGAGGGGTGCCCGACGGTGTTCATCGGCTCGTCGGCGCAGCACGCCGTGGCCCGCGAGGCCTCCCGTCGAGGCGCGGCCTTCGCCGAGGAGTGCCCGAGGGCCGATTCCGCGGTGAGCGGCGCGCCCGACGAGGGGGACTCGATGAGGGAGGCCTCGCGCCGGGGTACGGCCTTCGTCGAGGAGTGTCCCCGCAGCCGAGCGGCGGCGGCCCGATGAGCCGCTCCTGGTTCGATCGACGCGCGGAGGGGGGCCGCTGGTTCGCGACGCTCGACGCCGCCCGCAGCCCGAGGGTGCTGCCGACGCTCGTTGCCTCCGGGGCGAGGCACCAGTCGCTCTACGAGGGCTGGAGGGCGCAGGAGCTCGCGGAGGTGGCGCCCTATCTGGTCGCGCTCCCCGCGTCGTCGCCGCTGTGGGATGTCCTCCTCGGCGAGGCGCGGGGCGACGCCTGGGGCGTCTTCGCGCAGTCCGAGGCGAGCCTCGAAGACCTGCGGAGGCACCTGCGCCGCTTCCTTCGGGTCGAGGCCGAGGACGGGCGGCGGATGCTCTTCCGCTGGTACGACCCGAGGGTGCTTCGGGCCTACCTCCCGACCTGCACCGCGGACGAGCGGCGAGCGTTTCACGGCCCGGTGCGCTCCTTCGTCGTCGAGGGAGAGGCGCCGCGCAGCGCGCTCCGCTTCACGCCGGAGGGGCCAGCCGCCGAGCCGGTCGACCTCGACGAGGAGTGACACACCGCCGATGTGGACGATCCGTACAGCGCAGATGAACGCCATCGCCGACGACACCCTCGCGAGGGTGGTCGCCCGCATCGCGGCGGCGGTCTCGGCGGCCTACCCCGAGGTGTCGATCGCCCTGGGTGAGCCCACGTTCACCGGGTGGGTGCGAGGGCTCGTCGAGTCGGCGATGACGCTCGACCTCACCCGGGAGGAGAACCTCCACTGGTTCGTCTCGTGGAACGCCCGGCTCGGCGTCGACACCAGCCTCGTGGAGCAGCACCCGTGGGCCATCGAGATGCTCGGAGTGCGCTCGGAGGACGAGGCGACCCGCGTCGAGGCCGTCGAGCTGCGCCTCCAGGGACTCGACGAGGAGGAGTGACGTGACGAGCGCGATGTCGACCCCATCGCGGAGCTCGCTCAGCCTCGCCAACGAGGAGAACCTCCGCCTCGCGAATCAGCGGACCTCGGCGCTCACCAGCCTGAAGCTCGACCTCTTCGGCAAGAGCCTGGAGCACGGGCTCGATCGCACCAGGGGGCTCCGCGCCTACGACCAGGTGAACGACGCCCTCTCGACGCTGCGCGAGGAGTCGGCGATCCGGGAGTCGCTCCAGCAGGAGCTCGCCCGGCCCGATGGGGCCGCGCACGACGCTCGGGTGACCTCGCTGCTCGACGAGCTCGAGGCGCTGCGGCGGCGGGAGCGGGACGCGTACTACCGCGACGGCGCGAAGGTCGGCGACCCGTGCATCCCGTGCCTGCAGAAGGCCGTGCTCGACGCGGAGATCAAGCGGCTGAAGGCCCTCCCGGGGATGACGAGGCAGAAGCTCAGGAAGGCCGTGAAGCGCATGAAGAACGCGATCCAGTACGCCGACCCGGAGGTGCTCAAGGTCATCAACGACCGGCTCGGCACCAAGGTGAACTTCGCCGCGCTCTCTCGCTTCGAGGGAGGTCAGTGGACCCGAGGGTACGTTCCGCCCGCGGGCCGCAGCGGCGTGACCATCGGCACGGGCTTCGACGTCGGCCAGTGGCGGTCGAGCGAGCTGAGGTCGAAGCTCGACCTCCCCGAGTCGATCGCCGAGAGGCTCGACCCCTACGTGGGGCTCACCCGGGACAGGGCCGTCGCGAGGCTGCAGGGCACGCCGCTCGAGCTCACCCGCGACGAGGCCAACCTGGTCGACCGCGGGGTGCACCAGTACTTCGTGAAGGAGACCATGACCTACTGGGACGCGCACCGACCGCCGGGGGCGACGGCCTTCCGCGACCTCACGTCGGCGCAGCAGACGGTGCTCTTCTCCCGCAGCTTCCACCAGGGCATCGGGATGCCCAGGACCACGGTGGCGAGGGAGTTCTACGGCGCGGCCCAGCGTAACGACTGGAGCGCCGCCGAGGAGCACCTCCGCGGATACAAGGTGAGCCAGGGCTGGTACCGCGAGCGCGTGGGCGCCGAGGCCAGCCTGCTGCGGAGCGAGCGGGCCCAGCATGGATGACCGATGACCGACGACGCGCGCCGCTACCTGAGGGACCTGCTCACGCTGCACCAGACCGCCCCGAGAGACCTCGCCCGGCTGGCGCTGCTCGCCGAGCCCGGGAGGCTCTACGCGCTCGTCGACGCGGCGGTCGATCCGGAGCTGCTCGACGTGCTCGACGCCTCGGGTGAGGCGTACTGCGCGCTCGACGAGACGCGGGAGCGAGACGACCTCGGCGCCACCGCCCCGGTGCTCGTCGAGATCACCCCCGGGGCAGCCACCCTGGCGACGCTGCTCGAGGAGGCCTGGGCCGTCGGCGCCGCGGTCTTCCTGTCGAGCGAGGAGAGCTTCCGAGCGGTGTACCGGCACGTCCTCGCCCGCGCGGGCGTCGACCCCGCCGCCGCCGCGATTCCGTTCTGGAACCCCGTCGCCCTCCGCGCGCTGATGGACTCCCCCGACCTGGACGCGCAGCGAGCGCTCTTCGGTCCGGTGAGGGCGTTCATGGTGGAGGCGACGGACCCGGACACGCTGCTGCGCTACGAGCTCACCGACCGCGGGGTCGAGCGCGCCGCGTATCCCCTGCGCTGACCGCTACGAGGTCGCCGGGAGCACCCGAGCGCCCACGTCTTCGATGACCCGGGCGATGCCCGGAGCGCCCCAGGCGACGAGGTGATCCCTCGCGCCGTCGGCCCCGTGGCGGTCGGCGTAGCGCCGCAGCCCCTGCGACGCGGCCTCCTTCGCGACGGAGAGCAGGGCGCCCTTCACCCCCGCGGGCTCGCGCTGCTGGAGCGCCGCCCAGAAGGGATCCCGGTCCGCCGCCCGGTCGAGCGCCATGGCGTGCAGGATGCCCGAGGTCGCGGCCTCGGTGACCATGCCCTGCGCCTGCTGGGCGAGGCCCCGCAGCGCGCGGTCGGCCATCGACTCGGGCGCTCCCGGGGCGGGCGCCGCCGGGCGAATGGCCGCGAAGAGCTGCTCGACCGCGCCGTCGACGAGCCCGCCGACGCTCTGCTGCGCGAGGGCCGCCCAGGAGGGCATCGCGCCCGATCGCAGCGCCTGGAGCCAGGCGCCCATCCCCTCGGTGGCCGCCGCGGTGACGCGCTCCCGCAGGCGCTGGGGCACCGAGGCGCGCTCCATCGACGCGTCGACGGCGGAGGCCGAGAAGCGCACCAGCGCGGGGGCGTCGAGCGCGACCAGCGAGCGCCGCAGGCTCCCTCCGGGCTCCCCCTGGAGGCCGACGGCGCGCACCGCACCGGGGAGCCGGGAGCCCGGCGCGTCTCGGTCGCCGTCCTCGCAGTTGATGCGGGTGATGCCGCCGTAGACGTTGACCAGCTCTCCGCCCAGCACGTGCACCGTGCGCGAGGAGAGCGTCGCCCGGTCGGGGAGCAGCACGAGGCTGGTGTCGCCCACCACCAGCGCGATGCTCTCCTGGGCGTGCAGCACGTAGCTCGCGTCGATGTGCACCGCGGCGCCGCTCGCGCCGTGCACCGCCAGCGCGTGGTTGCCGCCCACCTCCAGGGCGTCGTTGTGCTCGACGCTGGCCACCCGGTCCTTGAGCACGGTGACGTGCTCGCGGCCCTCGACGGTCTTCACCCGGTCGTGGCCCACGAAGAGCGTCTGGTCGTGCCGCACCACGGTCTCCTGGTCGCGCTGCGCGTGCACGAAGATCCGCTCGGCGCCCTTGAGGTCGTCCAAGCGCAGCTCGTTGAACCCGGCGCCCCCGGGCGACGAGCTCGTCTTGAGGGTGCTCACGGTCTTCTCCGCCGGGAGCGTCACCGGGGGTCGGCTCTCGCCGTTGTAGACGCAGCCCGTCACCAGCGGACGGTCGGGGTCGCCCTCGAGGAAGTGCACCACCACCTCCATCCCCACGCGGGGGATGAACAGCGCTCCCCACCCGGCGCCCGCCCACGACTGCGCCACGCGCACCCAGCACGAGCTGTCGCGACCGCGCTGCGTCGGCGTACGGAGCTCGGGGCGCTCCCAGTGGAAGCGCACCAGCACCCGGCCGTGCACGTCCGTGGCGATCTCCTCGTCGGCGCCTGCCGGGGCGGTCACGAAGCCGGTCTGCGGCCCCGACACCGAGGGCCTCGGCGTGACCCTCGCAGGGCGGAAGGGGACCGCCACCGGGACGCAGGTGAAGCGGTTCTCGTAGCGGTCTCGCGGGGCGTCCGCCTCGGACGGGGCGCGGCCCACGATGTCGAGGAGGCGCTCGCTCCGGCGGAGGTCGTCGGAGATGTCCGACCAGGCGACGGCCTCGTGCTCGACCGCGGTCACGAGGTAGCGGCCGTCGAGCTCGGCGCGCACGTGGCCGCCCAGCGTGAAGGTGCGCCCCGGGGCGAAGCCCGTGCAGTCGCCGCGACCCTGCGCGACGGCGGCGAGGCAGGCGACCTCCTGGTGGCGCACCCGGGCCGCCCGGGCGCCGTGGTGCGGGCCGTAGGCCGTCCCGTCGTAGGCGCCGAGGGTGAAGGCCGCGGGGTGCTCGTAGACCCGGGAAGGCCCGGCGGAGGCGGCGGAGCGAGGGGTCATGTCGAGCACCGCGCGCGGGTGCGTGAAGTCGAAGTCGCGCAGGGTGACCGAGGAGGACACCGCGTCCCGGCGCCAGTCGAAGGTGCGCACCGACTCGGCCGCAGCGGTGGCGAGGCCGCCGTCCATCACCCGCAGCTCGGACCCGTCGAGCGTGGGCGCCTCGTCCCACGACGGAGGATCGTCGGCGAGCACCAGAGACTCTCCGCCCCGCTGCCGAACGAAGCGGAACGCGATGCCCTCGTCCTCCAGCAGCCGCATCACGAAGTCGAGGTCGGTCTCGCGGTACTGCACGCAGAACTCCCTCGGCGGCAGCGCCTGGAGGCCCGGCGGAACGACCAGCTCACCCTCTCCCTGGTAGAGCCCCGCGTCGGCCAGCACCTCCTGGACGATGGCGGGGACGTTGATGCCCTGGAAGATCCGCACGTCGCGGCGCAGCGAGAGCAGCCAGAGCGACGGCGCGACGACCACCCGGGCGATGCGGTGGTGGCCGGTGGTGCCGAGGTCCTCGACGCGGCGGACGACGCCGGAGAACTCGCGGCGCAGCGTGGCCCGCTGGAGGCCCACCACCGCCCGCTGCTCGAAGAGCTCGTCGGGCGATGCGCCGAGGTTGCGCGAGGCGATGAGCACGGTCACCGCGTCGAGCTGGGAGAGCCCCTCGCGGGCGTGAAGGTGGAGCACCCGCCAGCCCTCGACGTCCGGCACGTCGAAGCGAAGCGAGACCTCCGGGAGCGGACCATCGGCATGGGTGGCGTTCATGGAGCGGGGCCGCGAATCTACCCGATCGCCGCGGGTCTGCGGATCCCCTGGCGCGGGCGGCTTGCGGTCCACGGCGCGAGCGTGCGACGGTTCGACGCCGTGCCGGAGCAAGCGAGATCGCGGCTGGATTCACGCGGATTGGAGCTGATCTCGCAGCGCTACGAGCTGGTCGCGCACGAGCCCGCCGTGGGCCTCTTCGAGAGCTGGCGGGCCCGCGACCTCGCCGCCAACGCGTGCGAGGTGCGCGTGGAGCGACTGCCCCGGCCGACCGATCCCGCGGCCTTCCTCGGCCTCGTCCGGGCGCTGAGGTCCCTCTCCGACGTCGCGCTCCCTCGGGTGCTCGACGGGGGCATGGCGGGCGATCGGGCCTTCCTCGTGAGCGACCTCGCCGAGGGCCGCGCGCTGTCGCACTGGCTCGCCGGACACCGCACGGCGGGGACGCTCCCCTCCTTCGGCGCCTCGCAGCGGATCTTCGAGAAGCTCGGCGCGGGCGTCCGCTTCCTTCACGAGGCGCGGGGCTTCGAGGCGGGAGCGCACGGCGCCCTCTGCAGCCGCAACGTGCTGGTGCAGCGCGTCGGCTCGGTGCACGCCGTGAAGCTCTCCGGCGCTGGCCTCTCGGCGCTGGCGCTCGGTGACCCCCGCCTCGCGCCCTACCTCGCGCCCGAGCGCCTCGGATCGAAGCCCGTCGTGACGCCCTCGTCGGACGTCTTCGCGCTCGCGGTGATCCTGGTAGAACTGCTCACCGCGCAGGCCACGCCCGACGGGGGCGTCGAGACCTGGGGAGCCGTTGTGCAGACCCCCGGCGCGCAGGTGCTCGATCGGCTCGTGGCGCAGCACCGTGAGGTACCCCCGGCGGTGTGGTCCCTCGTCGCTCGCTCGCTGTCGCCGTCGCCCCGTGAGCGCCCCGCGAGCGTGGCCCTCCTGCTGCGCGCGCTCCGCGAGGCGTGGACCGCCGCGGGTCGATGGGAGTCGATCGCCACCACGGAGCGCGAGCCGCCCGATCCTGCGCCCGAGGCGGTCTCCCGAGAGCTGTCCGCGCTGGCGTTGCGGAGGGGAGCCATCGCCCAGGCTCCTGTCGGCTGGCAGCTCGCCGAGCGGGCGCCGACGGCTCCGAAGCCCGTCGCCGTGGCCATCGCGGAGGCCGAGGAGCGCACCGCCGCCGACGCGCTGCCGCCGCCCGCCTCTCCGGTCGCCCGGCTGGCGCAGGTGCCCCTCCCGCACCACGTCCCCGACCCGACGCAGCTCTTCGCGAACGCCCCGTTTCAAGATCATCAGGGGCAGCCGGTGGACCGCACGACCTTCCTCCGGGTGCTCCCCCGCGGGGACGGTGAGAACTCCGGCGTCATGGAGGCCGCGCTCGAGGACGATGGCTTCAAGACGGCCGAGGTGACTCCCGACGAGGTCCAGCTCGCCCAGCGGAGCCTCGCCGCCGAGGCCGCGACGCCCGCTCCCGTCGAGGAGGCGCCGGCGCGCGCCGACGACTCCACTCGCGCCTATGCGCTGCACGAAGGCTTCACGGCGGCCGCTCCCAGCGGCTTCGCTCCCGCCGCGGGGCGTCCCTCCCGACGAAGGCCGGGCCCCGTCTCCGAGCTGGGTGGCCCCGACTTCGCCAGCGCCCCGGGCTACGTCGCGCCGGCGTCGTTGCCGCCCGCGTATCCGCCACCGATGGCAGCGCTCCCGCCACCGATGGCAGAGATCCCGGTGCGCCCCGCGTCGCGCTCTCGCGTGGTCCTGGCCCTGGGCGCTGCGCTCGTCGCCGCGATCGTGGCCTTCGTCGCGCTGCTCCGCTCGGCGCCGGAGCCCGTCGCGCCGCCTCGGGTTCCTGTCCCTCCGGCGAGCGCGCTCCCATCGCCTCCGCCGCCCGCGCCCCGGGCGGGCCCGCTGCCCTCGCCGCCTCGTCCGGTGCTCGCTCCTCCTCCTCCGGCCCCTCCTCCGCCCCCGGTGGTTCAGGTCCCCGATCGTCGTCGCCCTTCGACGGCGCACGCCTCGGCGAGCTCCGGCATCACGCTGCTCGCGGGGCCGCCCCTCTCCGACTCCGAGCTCTCCCTGGGCCTTCGCCCGCAGCTCTCGGCGATTCGCGCGTGCCTCGACGGCGACCGCGGCGCCGTCACCTTCTCCTTCGACGTCGACTTCCACGGCCGCGTGCGCTCGGTGATGGTCGCCTCTCCGCTGGCGACGAGCCCGGCCGGTCGCTGCGTGGCGCGAGCGGTCGCACACCTCGCCTACCCCAGCGGTCACCCGACGACCCGCGCTCGGCTGTCCGTGTCCCCCTGAGCGGCTGCGCCCGTCGCTCGAAAACGACGCGTCGGCGTTGTGGAGCACCGACGGGTCCGCGCATGCTCCCGCCCATGCTCGACCGCGTCGCCGACGACCTCTGGACCACCGCCCGTCCGCAGCGCTTCTGGGGCCTCGAGACCGGGACGCGCATGACCGTGGCGCGCCTCTCCGACGGGGCGCTCTTCGTCCACTGCCCGGTGGCGCTCGACGAGCCGACGCGGCGGGACATCGACGCGCTCGGGCCCGTTCGGGCCGTGGTCGCGTCGAGCCTGTTTCATCACCTCTACGTGGGCCAGTGGATGGCCGCGTTTCCGAAGGCGTCGTTCTGGGGCTGCCCCGGCCTCGCGAAGAAGCGCCCCGACCTGAAGTGGTCCGGGGTGCTGGGCGACACCCCCCACGACGAGTGGGCGGAGGACATCGACCAGGCCCCGTTCACCTCGCGCTTCGAGCACGAGGTGGTGTTCCATCATCGGAAGTCGAAGACGATGGTGTGCGCCGACGCGCTGATCAACCTGTCGAAGCACCCGTCGCCGGTCACCCGCGCCGCGGCCTTCCTCATGGCCAACACCGGCCCGGGCAAGGGCTACCTGGAGCGCATCGCGGTGCGCGACTACGCCCTCGGCCGCAAGCAGGTCGACCGCATCCTGGAGTGGGACATCGACGGCGTCGTGCTCGCCCACGGGGGGCTCATCGAGCACGGCGGCCGCGAGGCGGTGCGCGAAGCCTACCGCTGGCTCTGACGCGTCAGGCCTTCTTCAAGAACTCCGTCCGCAGCACGAGGCCCTTCACCTTCTCGTGGCGGCCCTCGATCTCGTCCTCGTTGTCGGTCAGGTGGATGCCCTTGATGAGCGTGCCCCGCTTCAGGGTCACGTTGGCGCCCTTCACCTTGAGGTCCTTGATGAGGGTGACGTTGTCACCTTCGTGGAGGGGGGTGCCGTTGCTGTCCTTGACGTCGTCCATGGTGGGTTGACCTTCGTATGGGTGTGGGTGGCTCAGGCCCCTTGCATGGCCTTGAGGACGATCACGCAGAGCACCGCGAGCGCCGCCGCCACCAGCACGCCGAGCTGGAGCAGTCGCATCTGCGGGGCGACGCCGTCGGTGCGCCCGGCGGCCTCGGCGGCGCGCACCCGCGCCCCGAGAACGAAGTGCAGCGCCAGCATCACCAGCGCCAGCGTGAGCTTTCCGTGAAACCACCCGAAGCGGAAGTACGCGCCCTTCGCGACGGCGATCATCGCGAAGCCAGCGACCGTGGCGATGCCCATCCACGGCGAGGCGACGGTGCGGTAGATGCGCCGGGCGAGCGCGGCGAACTTCGCCTGCACCGCGGGCTCTTCGCCCACGCCCGCGGTGATCACCCGGGTGATGCTCACGAGGCTGCCGATCCAGAGGAGGAGGGAGAGGACGTGCGTCGCCAGGAGGATCGTCAGCAGCATGGGTCGGGGGGATAGACGCTCGCGTCCGCGATGACAAGCGCCTGGCGGAATGTGTACGGTGCGTTGGCCCATCGTGAACCGCCGCCGCTTCCTCGCCGCCATGTCCCTCGCCGCCGCCTCGGGCGGGTGCCGCTGGCGCCGTGGCAACGAGGTCACCCTCGGCGCCCTGGTGCCTCGCACCGGCGACCGCGCCGCGTGGGGGGCCGACCTTCTCCGCGGCTACGAGCTCGCGGTGGAGCAGCAGAACCTCCGCGGCGGGCTCAACGGCCGCCGGCTCCGGCTCGTGGCCCTCGACGACGAGAGCCGCGAGGAGCACGTCACCACGCTCACCACGCGCCTCATCGAGCGCGAGGGGGCGCTGGCGGTCTTCGGCGAGCTCTCCTCGGTGGCCAACGAGCGCGGCGCCGCGGCGGCCCAGCGCCGGGGGGCGGTCTTCGTCGCCACCGCGTCCACCGCGAGGGACGTCTCCCGCGCCGGGGACTTCGTCTTCCGCACGGCGCTCACCGACGCCGAGCAGGCGCAGGCCATGGCCCGCTACGCCCGCCAGTCGATGCAGCGCCGCAAGGGCGCCATCGTGTACCGCCGCAGCTCGCTGCTCCACGTGGGGATGGCCGACGCCTTCGCCTCGGGCTTCCGCGCCCACGGCGGCGAGATGGTGCTGCGCGAGTCCTACCAGGACGACGCCGACCTCGTGCGCCTGGTCGCCCGGGTGCGCTCGTCGGGCGCCGACATCGTGTACGCGCCCGCCTCCAGCGAGGACGCGGGCCGCATCGCCGTCGCCCTCAAGCAGGGCCGCGTGGGCGCGCAGATCATGGGCGCCGACGGGTGGGCCTCCCCCGAGGCCCGGCAGTTCGCGCGCGACGCGATGGTGGGCGCGCTCTTCCCCGAGCTCTTCAGCGCCGTGTCCCCGAGGCCCGAGGTGGAGGCCTTCATCGCGGCCTTCGGGGCCCGGCATCGGGCGCACCCCGGGGCCTTCGCCGCCGTGGGCTACGACGCCGTGCGCTGGGTCATCGCGGGCGCGCTGAGGGTCCCGCAGCTCGACGCGCGCTCGCTGCGAGACGCCCTCCTCGGGTCACGCCTCGACGACGCGGTGGCCGGGCCCTTCAGCGTCGACGCGCGCCGCGCGCTCACCCGCGCGATCTGCGTGCAGCGCTACGAGGCCCAGGGCGTCGCCCTCGCCGCCATGATGACGCCGTAGCGAGCGCCGCCAGCGCCGCGATCCAGGCTCCGCCGCCGCGACCGGAGCCCGCCACGCCGCAGCCGCAGCCCTCGTCGGCCTCGCGCAGCGGCTCGTCCCCGGCGTCCGCGCTCACGCCCGCGTCCGCAGCCACCGCGTCGACGCCGATGTCTCCGGGCCGGTCGGTCGCCATCACCGCAACGTCCGTCGCGCCCGTGTCCGGGGCGATGCCGTTGTCGGGCGCGATGCCGTTGTCGGGGCGCACCCCGTTGTCGATGGGGACGCCGTTGTCGCGAGGCGCCGGGACATCCATCGGGGCGACGCCCGCGTCCATCGGGGCGGCGGTGGGGCAGGTTCCGCGGTGCGATCCCGCGGGGCGGCTGATGCTGGCGGTGGGCCTGCCGCAGCTCGCGCAGATCTCTCCCCGCGCGGGGTACGCGAGCGCGACGCCGGCGTAGTGGGCGGCGGAGAGGGGGTAGTGCGCGTAGCCCCAGACGAGCTCTTGATAGGGGTAGTTGCCGCGCACCTGGGCGCTGGCGAGGCCGGGGGTGCGAAACTCCCTCCGGTCGGCCGCGAACATCGGGTTGTTGGGGTTGTTGCGCGTGACGAAGCCGTTGTAGCCCCAGGTGGCGAAGTACCAGTCCTCGACCACCTGCGGGTCGTTGTCCCCGACGCACGGCGAGGCGCGCCACTTGTCCGTGAGGATCGCCGCCCCGACGCTCACGTTGTACGCCGCCGAGGAGGCCACCCGGTTGGCGTCGTAGGCGCTGGTCTCCCCGCGGCGCATCCCGCTGGTCACCTGCGCGATGCCGTAGCCGCAGTCGAAGCTGATCACCGTCTCGTTGGTGGTGCAGAACTGCCGCCACGACGACTCGGTCAGGTAGATCGCCTTCAGCAGCACGCAGGGGAAGGTCACGGCGACGGTGTCTCGCCGCCCCGATCCGCTGCACCAGCCGCCGCCCGCGCCCACGGTGTTGCGGCCCGCGAAGTCCCATCCGAGCGAGCCGTAGGCCATGGGCCCCGCGGCGATGCGGTCGAAGAGCGCGGACATCTCCGTCACCGAGGGGTTGGCTCCGCTCGCGGCAGCGACCCGGCACGAGCGACACGGCGGGCAGGCCGAGCCCCCGGAGCACTGCGCCGAGGCCTCCATGCCCGCCAGCGCGATCGCGACGCCCAGCAGCGCCGCCCTCACCGCGCACCTCCCGCGAAGCCCACGAACTCGATCACCTCGCCGGTCGAGGCGATCGGGTGCGCGAGCCCTCCGCGGCGCTGGGCCACCACCACGGACTCGTCGCGGTCGGTGGTGTGTCGCAGGGCGATCCATCGGCCGTCGTCGGACTCCGAGAGCAGGGCGTCGCTGCCGTCGCCGCGGGGCGCGAACACCGCCGGGGTCGACTGCACCGAGGCGCCGCGGGGGAGCCACCCGAGGCCGTGGTCTGCGGGGAGCGAGAGGCCGATGGTGCCGTCGCGCAGCACCCGGGGCATCAGGTGGTCGCTCGACGATCGCCAGCGGGGGGTGATGGCGGCGGGCGAGGGGTCGTGGGCCCGCAGCGACGCGACCTCGTAGACGGTGGGCGAGAGCGCCCTGGCGAAGACCACCTCGTCGCGCGCGGCGTCGTAGGAGAAGTCCCTGGCGAGGCTCAGGTCGGGGTGCACGAGGGCGACGTCGCCGGTGCGGGCGTCGAGGCGCAGCAGGCTCGAACCGGAGTCTTGAAGGAGGTAGACGAGCACCTCGTCGTCGCGCAGCGCGGCGGCGAGGTAGGCGAGCTGCCCTCGGCCCGACCACACCGGGCGGAGGGATCCGGTGGCGGGGTCGACGGCGTCGAGGCGGAGCGCGTCGCTGCGCTCCATGAGGCGACGATGGGTGAGCTCGGGCGACGGGTCTTCGCCGTCGTGGCCGCGCTGCACCAGCACCGTCCCCCGGGCGGTGACCAGCGGGCGGGAGCTGTCGGCGAGCTCGCCGCAGAGGCGGGTGGTGGCGGCGGTCGCGGGGTCGATGCGGAAGAGGGCGCTGTGGTAGCTGCCGCCCCGAGGGGACTCGCTCTCGGCGGCGACGGCGAGGACCACGGGCTGCGCGGCGGAGGGGCCTCGGAGGAGGGCCGCGTGGCGGGCGGAGGAGGGGAGGTGGGGGAAGCTGCCGAGGACGGTGGCGGGCCCCTGGGCGCCAGGGCGCTCCAGCACGACGGAGGTGCGGGCCGCGTCGGGGGCGCCGCGCAGCAGCACCACCGCGGGGGCGGAGGCGGCGGCGCGAGGTTGCGCGAGGGCGGGCGTCACGCACCCGGCGAGCGCGCCGAGCAGGAGGGCGGAGAGGGCGCGGGCGGGGACTCGCATCGGGCGATCATACCCGCAGCAGGGCTACAGGGCGGCGGTCAGCGCTCGATGCCGGCGGTGTCGAGGATGCGCCCGATGATCCCGAGGACGGCGTCGGGGAACATGGGCTGGGTCTCGACGCAGCGGGCGTTCTCGGTGGCCTGGTCGGGGGTGCGCGCGCCGGGCGTCACGACGCTGACCAGCGCGTTGGCGAGCACGTAGCGCAGGGAGGCCTCGCGCAGCGACCCGACGGGCGGCAGCACCAGGGCCTGGCGCAGGGTGTCGCGCTGCTTCATGCGGTGGTTGAGGTCGCGCGGGGTCCAGCGATAGAGCCGGTGGTCGTCGTCGGAGAAGCGCCGCGCGCCCGACCAGCCATCCGCGAGGAGCCCGTAGGCCAGCGGAGAGCGCACCACGACGCCGGCCCCGGAGGAGCTGATCTCCGAGGACAGCCGGTGCAGCATCGCCGGGACGAAGAGGTTGTAGGGCATCACCACGAGGTCGGGCTTGCGGATCAGGGCCGCCCGTCCGACGTCCTCCGAGCCGACGCTCATGCCGATGAGCCGCACCTTGCCCGCCGTCTTCAGGTCGCGCAGGGCGGTCCACGCCTCCCCTCGCGCCAGGGTCTTGAGCGAGGGGTTGTGCAGCACCATCGCGTCGAGGGCCTCGACCCCCATGCGCTTCAGCGCCCGCTCGCAGGCCTCGGTGAGGTACGCGGCGGAGAAGTCCTTGCGCGGCACCGGCTGCGTCGGGTCGCGGTTGACGCCGACCCGCACCGACGCGAAGACCTTGTCGGGGCCGACGTCGCGCTTGAGGTCGCCGATCCACTCGAGCATCTCGCCCTCGCGGTAGCAGTCGGCGGTCTCGATGAACGACCCGCCGGCGTCGATGGCGGCGCGCAGCGTGGCGCGCGAGGTGAGCTCCAGCGAGGGGCCGTAGCCCTCGCCCGAGATGCCCCAGGTGCCGAGGCCGACCTCGCCGACAGAGATGCCGCTGCGGCCAAGGGTCCGGGTTCGCATCGTGCGCGAAGGGGTACCTCCCGCGGGCCCTCCGGGTCAACGCGCCGAAGGGGGACCCGCCTGCTGGCAGCGCAGGTTGCCGTTGAGACCCACCCCTTTCAAGGTCTCATGGGACACCTTGGACCACTCCGGCCTGGGGTACGGCGTGGGGCCTCTGCGTCGTCGTGCAGCGCCTGACCCCAGGCAACATCAGGTGGTCACCTTCGCGCGACGCGAAGGTTGCAAGGGAAAGGCGCGCGACAGCGTCCACCAGCCCACACCGCACGCCGATGCGAGCCTCTTCAACGAACGCGAGCGCACCTGAGGTTCCCGACGCGGAGGGTTGCACCCACGGGGACGACGGTCACGTCGCCCACACACCCCAT
>Ga0208882_1000041_pt1 | contig 89146 bp, 69 predicted proteins | sample LakWasMet14_LOW5_2_FD_183862 | JGI IMG/M metagenome (GOLD analysis project Ga0208882, IMG submission 183862) | Freshwater sediment methanotrophic microbial communities from Lake Washington under simulated oxygen tension - Sediment Metagenome... | ecosystem: Environmental > Aquatic > Freshwater >...
GGACGGAGTCGGAGAACGAGCGGACTTCGGCATGGCGGACCTCCGGGTCGAACCATGCGAACGGGCCGAAGGGCATACGAGATGGCCTTCGCCGGGCGCTTACGCCGCTGCGCCCACATGGCGAGCAGCCGCTCGTTGGCCAGCAGGTCCCACCGAGGGCCCTTCGCCTCGTCGAGAACCTGTTGGCTGAAGTACTCGGGGCGAGGCAGCGCGCTCTGGTCTGGCGTCTCCGTAGTCCCACGAAGAACAACCTCAAGGGCCTTCCCGGGAAACGGCCCACTCGCGCTGGTCGCGGTGTCGAACAGATCGCGGATGAGCTTGTCCGACGTGCGCCTCACCGTGAACAGATCCGCCAGCGCGAACCGGAGGATGTCGCGGCGGTCCTCATCCGAGACCTCCATCCGGTCGCCGCGGTCCAGCCATGCGACCACGGTGTGCCACACTCGCCAGTCGAGCTCGGCCAGCATGGGCGCTGGCAGTCCGGGGTCCGATCCGTCGGCGTCCATGCGGTACGCCAGTTGTTGCCGGGCCAACCGGAGGTACCCGTGCATGCGACCGACCCCAGTGGGGGAACTGGGGGCGTCGAGGTAGTGTTTCATCCCATCGAGGAACGGCTCGCCGCCCTCGGGACCCTTCTTGTCCGCGAGCTTACGGAACCTCTCGACGCTGAGCTTCGGTAGATCCGACTCGCCCCCCATCCGCCGCGTCGTCAGCCGTGTGGCCATGTGGACGATCTGTGGCGGTCGGAGGAACTTGCCGACAAGCCGATCGGCGTGGATCTGCCAGACGAGGTCGTGCGCCTGCGGCCAGCGCATCTTGAGGCCCGAGAAGAAGAGGTCCTCGTGGCTCATCTCGACGCCCTGGCGGTTGAGGCGCTGAAAAGCGGTGCCGAGGTCCATCGGGTCCATGTCATTGAGGAGCACCGCGGGGACCCCGTAGCTGCGCACGGCGTCGCCCACTGCGGCAACGAGGCCGTCAGCGATGGAGGGACCGCTCCCCGCGGGGGTCGGTGGATCTCGTCGAGCCCTCGCGACCAACGAGGCCCAGTCGCCCTCTCTCCCCTCGGAGAGGAGCTGGACGAACTCGGCGAACGGCACCGGCAGCTTGGCCCGTAGGGGCCATGTGAGGGCCAGCGAGGGGGCGTCCGCGTCGAGATCGACCGCTGCGGCCTTCGAGAGCGCCACCGCCTCGCGCTTCTGGGCCTCCGTCGCCCCGTGGCCCCAGGGGTAGCGGACGGAGCACAGCACGAAGCGAAACTGAACGCCGTCCCGCTGACCATCAACGGGAGCGAGATCGAGCCACAGGCGGCACGGATCGCCCTCGGACCACCGCCGGAACCCGATGGCGATGGCGATGCTGCGTTGCTGGCCGTCGATCAGCACCAGGCCTCCGCCGGGGCGATGAGTCTCCTTCGCGGCGTCCATCCGCGATCGTTGCATCTGGCGCGTGTCGGCGGACCACCCGCGCGCCAGGAGGATGGCTCCGATGGGGAAGCCGCGGAGAATCGAGTCCCAGAGGAGTTCGACGTGGCGTTCGTCCCAGACCGCGTCGCGCTGGAACGAGGGCAGGGCGAGCTGCGGGGTCTCACTGTTCACGGCGGCGGCGAGGTCACGCGCCGGTACGAAGGCGAACTTCACGCCCGGAGGAAACCAGTCGATGCTATCGCGATCCTGGGTCATCGAGCTTTGCCACACCGGGGATCACGATGGCCAGGAGCGAAGAGCACCACCGCCAACTCCTTCTCGAACCCGTTGCTCGTGAACTTCACGACCAGTTGTTCCCGGTGACCGTCCGTACGACCTGATCGGAGGCCCTCGCCGGGATCTCCGTCTCGATCTCCAGTATCACAGTCGCGTTCGCGCCGACGAGGCCTACGAGGCGGGTGCGCTGGGCCGGCGAGACGAGTCCCCTCGCGGAGCCTGCTGAACTGAAGATCGCGGAGATGAGCAACGAGCCCATGGCCGCGCTGTACCGGCCCTGTCGGCCCGTCGTGACGGAGGTGGCCGTTCAGGTGTTCAGGCGCGACCGGCTGGATGGCACGCGCTCGTCGCGGCCGCCAGGGCGCTGGGACTGGGCGCGCTGAAGGCGAACTGGGCCCTCGCCACGAACGTGGGGGTGAGCCCCACCTCGCGACGACTTCGTGACCCACCCGACGGGCTCGCACGCCGCGCCGTCGCGGCGGGAACGCGACCCACACCGGGGTGTGGGCTGCTCGGCGGATGCAGCCCCGCGAGCCTCCGCGATGGGCCCAGTGCCGGAGGCGGTTGGTGCCTCACCCTGCGGCCGGCGCGCCCAACCCCCCCGACCGGTGGGCCTGTCGCCACGGGTGGCCCACGCCGATGATGACGTCCAGGCGATGACGGTGATAGCGTCTCCGCCGACGCGACGGCAATGGCTGGCGATCCTGGACAAAAGGCGGGGAAGAGATCACGTGACCGACGAGGCGACGACGTCCAATCCGTTCTTCGACCACCCGATCCTCAACTCCCCGTACGTAGCCCCAGAGCGGCACTGGGAGCTCGACGCCGACGGACAGCCAACCCAGAAAGACCTTGAGGGCCGGCGACGAGCATCCTTTATCACGCCGATCCCAAAGCCCAAGAAGCGCAAAGGGGGACAAGGGTCGTTCGTCTTCGACGACGGCGCTGGGATCTCGACCAAGGCACAACAATACGACCCGACGTCCACCATCAACCACGTCCGACAATACGTTGACGCGTGGCGGGCTTCTCCCCGATCGACCTGGGGCGTGACACCGATCACCGCGAAGCTGCTCCAACACTGGCGACACCATCCCTTCGCAGGCGTGCGGCCCTTCTTCTGTCAGTTGGAGGCGGCGGAGACCGCGATCTGGCTGACGGAGGTTGCCGGCAAGATCGCTGCGGGCAAGCAGATCCTTGCAAACCTGGCCGCTGTAAACGATGAGGCCAACCCGGGGCTATCGCGTCTCGCGCTCAAGCTCGCGACCGGTGCTGGCAAGACTACGGTGATGGCGATGCTCATCGCGTGGCAGACTTTGAATGCGGTGCGCGCACCATCATCGAAAACCTTCAGCAAGGGTTTCCTGATTTGCGCCCCGGGGGTCACCATCCGTGACCGCCTCCGAGTGCTGCTGCCCAACGACCCGCAGAACTACTACCGGACGCGGGAGCTCGTTCCCAGCGACATGCTCGCAGATGTCCTCAAGGCGAAGATCATCATCACGAATTTCCACGCTTTCAAGCGTAGGGAACGGATCAAGCACACCGCCGGCGGCCGCGCGCTGCTGCAAGGCCGCGGGGGTGAAGCGCTCGATACCCTTGAAACCGAAGGGCAGATGCTCCAACGAGTGATGCCCGACCTTCTCGCGATGAAGCACGTGGTGATTCTGAATGACGAGGCACACCACTGTTACCGCGAGAAGCCCGCTGATCTGGATGACGAGGACCTCAAGGGCGACGAGCGCAAGGACGCCCTGCGCAACAACCAGAAGGCGCGGGTGTGGATCTCCGGCCTCGAGGCGGTGGCGCGTACCATCGGCATCCGGAGGGTGATCGACCTCTCCGCGACGCCATTCTTCCTACAAGGCTCGGGGTACGCCGAAGGGACGCTCTTCCCTTGGACGATGAGCGACTTCTCTCTCATGGACGCCATCGAGTGCGGCATCGTGAAACTCCCTCGCGTTCCGGTCGCGGAGAACATCCCTGGGCAGGAGATGCCCATGTACCGCGACCTCTGGAACCACATCCGTGCAGACATGCCAAAGAAGGGCCGCGGGACCGGCGACGTCCTCGACCCGTTGCGGCTCCCGGCGAGGCTGCAAACTGCCCTCCAGGCCCTCTATGGCCACTACGAAAAGACCTTCGAACTCTGGAAGCAGCGCGGAATCCGGGTGCCCCCATGCTTTATCGTGGTGTGTCAGAACACCGCGATCTCCAAGCTCGTCTACGATTTCATCTCGGGGTTTCATCGGACCCACGACGACGGCACCACCTCCCTGGAGAACGGGCGTCTCGCGCTCTTTCGCAATTTCGACGACGACGGGAATGCCCTTGGTCGTCCCAACACTCTACTGATTGACAGCGAGCAACTCGATTCGGGCGAGGCGCTTGACGACGACTTTCGAGACGCCGCCGGCGACGAGATCGATCGGTTTCGGCGAGACATCATCGAGAGGACGGGAAACGCCGCCGACGCCGAGAAGATCACGGACCAGGACCTTCTCCGCGAGGTCATGAACACCGTCGGCAAGGAGGGACAGCTCGGCGGATCCGTCCGCTGCGTGGTCTCGGTCGCGATGCTCACGGAGGGCTGGGATGCCAATACGGTCACCCACGTCCTGGGCATTCGCGCCTTCGGGACGCAGCTGCTCTGCGAGCAGGTGATCGGGCGGGCTCTCCGACGTAAATCCTACGAGCTCAATGACGCCAAGCTCTTCGACGTCGAATACGCGGACGTCTTCGGGATCCCCTTCGACTTCACCGCGAAGCCCGTGGTCGCTCCGCCACAAAATCCGCGGGAGACCGTGAACGTCCGCGCGGTCTCCCCGGAGCGCGATGCCTTGGAGATCCGCTTCCCAAGGGTTGAAGGCTACCGTGTTGAGCTTCCGGAAGAGCGCCTTTCCGCGACCTTCAATGCGGAGTCCGTGCTGGAGCTTACCCCCGCGATGACCGGGCCGACAGAGAGCCGCAACGAAGGAATCATCGGTCAGGGTGTCGATCTCACCGTTGCGCATCTCGCCGACACCCGGCGGACCACGGTGGTCTATCACCTCACGCAGCATCTGCTTTACACGAAGTGGCGCGACCCCGGAGAGTCACCGAAGCTCTTTCTCTTCGGACAACTCAAGCGCATCACGCGGGAATGGCTCGACACCTGTCTGGTGTGCAAGGGACAGACGTTTCCTGCGCAGCTCCTCTACAAGGAACTCGCGGACCTCGCCTGCGAGCGCATCACGGCAGCGATCACCCGGCAGTTCATCGGGAGCCACCCGGTGAGGGCGATGCTCGACCCGTACAACCCGACGGGGTCCACGGCCGGCGTGCGCTTCACGACGTCGCAGACGCTCCGATGGGATACCGCCGGCCCCCCTACGAAGAACCACGTCAATTGGGTGATCCTGGACAGCGACTGGGAGGCAGAACTCTGCCGGGTCGTTGAGAAGCACCCGAAAGTGCTCGCGTACACCAAGAACCGGGGGTTGAGCTTCGAGGTTCCCTATCGGTTCTTGGCGGAAACGCGGACGTACCTCCCGGACTTCATCGTGCTCGTCGACGACGGCCACGGGGAGGACGATCCGTTGCATCTGGTCGTCGAGGTCAAGGGGTATCGCCTCGAGGACGCGAAGGAGAAGAAGGCGACCATGGAGACGTATTGGGTGCCCGGAGTGAACCATCTCGGGACGCACGGTCGCTGGGCCTTCGCGGAGTTCACGGACGTCTGGGAGATGCAGACGGGGTTCGCCGAGAAGGTCGAGAGCGCCTTCGATGCGATGCTCGCGGGTGTTCTCGGCGGTCGCGCGGAAGGAGCGGAGTAGTCCCATGGCGAAGACGCCGTCGAAGAAGACCATCACGACACACGTCCACGACGCGACGCGGAAGAACATCCCCACCGCAGAGTTCGAGGCCATGGTCCGCCCGGAAGACCGCACTTCCCGCACGCTGCGCTACCCGAGGAACCCCGACCTCGACCCCCAGCTCGTCTGGCGCGGCAAGGATACGCAGGACTGGAGCGATCTCGTCGTCCACGCGCCTCCCCTCTACATTCAAGAGAAGGTGCACCCGAAGGTGCTCGTCGACGATCTCCTTCGGCGCACCCAGGAGGCGCGCTCGGAAGAGAGCGGCTTCCAGACGGATCTCTTTGGGGCGTTCAACGGCGTGCCGAAGGGCGCGGACAAGACGGAGTTCTACCAGCACGACCAGAACTGGACGAATCGGATGATCCTTGGGGACTCGCTGCAGGTGATGGCGAGTCTCGCGGAGCGCGAGGGGCTCCGAGGCAAGGTGCAGTGTATCTATCTGGACCCACCGTACGGCATCAAGTTCAACAGTAATTTCCAGTGGTCCACGACGAGCCATGACGTGAAAGACGGGAACATCGACCACGTCACGCGTGAGCCTGAGCAGGTGAAGGCATTCCGCGATACCTGGCGGGATGGGATCAATAGCTATCTTACGTACCTGCGCGATCGACTGACGGTCGCGCGAGACCTGCTTGCGGACTCGGGATCGATTTTCGTGCAGATTAGCGACGAGAATCTACATCGTGTTCGAGCAGTCATGGACGAGGTGTTCGGTGAGAGAAATTTTTGTAGCCTAATTTCCTTCTCTAAGACGAGTGGCGCGACGTCGACCCTTCTTCCCTCGGTGGCCGACTACTTAGTGTGGTACGCGAAAGATCGCGATTGCACGAAGTATCGACCGCTCTATACCAAGCAAGAGCCTATCGAAAATCCGAACGAGCGATACATTTGCGTTGAGACCCCCGACGGGAAGATTATTGACCTCTCTCTAGGCCAAAAGACGGGAAAGGCTCCAATTCCAGACGGACGCATTTTGCGACTGCGCGCGACTGACTCACAGGGTGGCAGTAGCGATCCCAATTCTGTCGTCAACTGGAATGGTGGCAAGTATCGCGTTCCGCCGGGCCGCCACTGGAGTGTAACCGTACGAGGAACCCAAAAGGCGGCTGACATCGGACGATGTTTTGCGGTTGGAAAGACACTCCGCTGGAAATCATACCACGACGAGTTCCCATACCGTCCCACCCACAATAACTGGACGGATATTAGTCCGACAGGTTTCGGGGAGGACAAGATCTATATTGTTCAGACGATTGCGGGCATCGTCCGGCGATGCTTGTTGATGACGACTGATCCAGGTGATCTCGTCCTCGACCCGACCTGCGGATCTGGAACCACCGCGACCGTCGCGGAGCAGTGGGGTCGCCGCTGGATCACGATCGACACCTCGCGCGTCGCCTTGGCGCTCGCCCGAGCGCGGATCATGGGTGCCCGCTATCCGTTCTACCTTCTCGCGGACTCCCGCGATGGGCAACAAAAGGAGGCGGAGGTCAGCCGTACCGCTCCGAGTCTCCGACCGGTGCAGGGAAACATCCGGCATGGATTCGTCTACAAGCGCGTCCCGCACGTTACGCTTGGATCTATCGCGGACAACGCCGAAATCGACGTCATTTGGGAGAAGTGGCAGAGGGAGCTTGAGCCGCTCCGATCGAAGCTGAACAAGTCGTTGGAGAAGTTCTGGGAGGAATGGGAGATTCCTCGCGACGCGGACCCGAAGTGGAGCGCTGGCAACCAGGAACTCCACACGGCCTGGTGGAAGGCTCGCACAGCCCGGCGGATGGATATCGAGGCCTCGATCACGACGAGAGGTAAACTCGAACTCCTCTACGACGATCCGTACGAAGACGAGAAGGCCGTCCGCGTCGCCGGCCCCTTTACCGTCGAGAGCCTGAGCCCGCACCGCACTCTCGGCGTCGACGAGAACGACGAACTAATTGACGGCCTCCGTGAGCGTCGCGTTTCGTACGGTGAGAAGCAGTCCTTTGCACAGATGATCCTGGAGAACCTGCGCGTCGCCGGTCTGCAGCAGGCCGAGAAGGCCGGCCGCATCGCTTTCACCTCGCTCACCTCATGGCCAGGAACCTTCGTCTGCGGCGAAGGGCGCTACGCCGAGGGCGATGCTGAGAGACGTGCTGCGATCTTCATCGGTCCGGAGTTCGGTACCGTCCAGCGCCCGGACCTCGTGGCTGCCGCCCGCGAGGCCGCAGAGGCGGGCTTCGACGTGCTCGTGGCCTGCGCCTTCAACTACGAGGCGCACACGACGGAGTTCAACAAGCTCGGGAAGCTGCCGGTGTTGAAGGCCCGGATGAACGCCGAGTTGCACATGTCCGACGACCTGAAGAACACCGGAAAGGGCAACCTGTTCGTGATCTTCGGAGAGCCGGAGGTTGAGATCGTGCCGTCCGCAGGGGGCAAGATCCAGGTGCGGGTGAAGGGTGTGGACGTCTTCAAGCCACAGACCGGCAAGGTGCAGAGCGACAGCACCGACGGCATCGCCTGCTGGTTCCTCGACACGGACTACAACGAGGAGAGCTTCTTCGTGCGCCACGCGTACTTCCTCGGGGCGACCGATCCGTACAACGCGCTGAAGACGACGCTGAAGGCGGAGATCGACCCGGAGGCCTGGGCGACGCTACGGAGCGACGTGTCACGGCCCTTCGAGAAGCCAAAGGGCGGACGCATCGCGGTCAAGGTGATCAACCACCTCGGCGACGAGGTGATGAAGGTGTTCAAGGTGTGAGGACGGGGCGGGCATCGCCGTGGCAGCCGCTCGAATTCATCGAGCGAGTGCAAGTACCAAGGAGTTCCATCTCATGTCGAAGGTCAAGATCATCGATACGCCGGATTTGACGCTCGGTTCGAAGGACGTCGTCTTCGAGGCGAAGGACTCCAAGGGCGTCGTGGGAAAGCTTCTGGTGAGCAAGGGTGGCGTCGAGTGGCGGGGCCGAAACGCCAAGCATGGCCGGCATCTCTCGTGGAAGAAGATCAGCGAGGCCTTCGAGGCGTACGGCCGCGAAGTCGAGTAGCGTCAGTCGGACTCCCCTGCATCGGGTTCTTCATTGAAGTCCTGCGCGAAGACAACGGGCTTCATTTCCTTCGGGGCCATCAGCACCGGCCACCAGAACGGGCAGTCATTCCAGCCTTGAGGGTCCTTGTGGCCGTTCTGCCGGAGCATCATGAGGGTCGGCGTGTGGCCGATGGACAGCTCTCGTGCAATTTTGCCCTCGCGCTGCGAGGTGTCGGGGCTGTCGCTGAAGCGCCATCTGCCCGCGTCTTCGCGGTATCGAGGCATGTCTCGATCGGTCCGAACGATCAGCCACAGCTTCTCGACGTGGGGATTCTCTTTCTGACGAACCAGGTACTCGACCGAGGCGCGCAAGGCATCCCAGTCGAACTCGGCATCATCGCCGAACTCCAGGGTCTCCTCGATCCACTTTAGCCATTGCACAGCGGTCTCGACGCTCACCAGGATCGGCGCGATCTTCTCCCCTTCGCCGATCTTTTCGATCGGGACGGAGGTTGCGGCTACGATGCCGGCATCCAGTTTCTTGATGAACTTCATCGTGTCCGCCTTCGGCGTCCGTGTCTGGAATCCGAAGGGAAGTCGACGACGGTGTGGGCGAAGCGTTGCGGTGTTCGATGCCGCGATCTTGCTCGGTGAGCAGGGGACGATTCCTGCCTTCATGTCCCGCTGGATGAACACCACCCCGCCGGTGTGTCCGTTGGTCTCGAACGCTTCGCGGAGCGCCGCATCAATTTCGTTGATGCGGCAGAGCACCGCGTGGATGCGGGCAGTGGTGTAGAAGCGCGTGACGAGAAGGTCGTCGACGGGCCGCGCCCCGAAGAGGCGCGCGTGCTGAAGGACCGTGTCTTGCTGGAACTTCGCTGGATTTCGCCCGTAGTAGAAGCCGATCAGGTTCGCGATGGTGATGCCGCGATCGAGGATCTGTCCGCCCACGAAGATGTTAAGCGGGTTGGTCAGTCGGAGCTGGCCGTCGTCGTCGAGCATCGAGAGGACGGCCTGTTCGGAGTTCACGATCTGTGTGTCGAGGGCGTCGAGGAGTTCGCGGCAGGCCTCGCGCCACTCCGTCGTTGACGGCATCGGGAGGCCTTCGACGAACGAGACGCCCCCCCAGTCTGGCAACGTTGCGCGCAGGTCCATGGAGCGAGACAAATCCGCGAACGCCAGATCCAACAACTCGATCCATCGTTGCGCGTTCTTTGATTCACGGAGGGCGTCGACGATCCAGCCGACGAGGGCCTCCTGCCAGGAGTGGGCAGCCTTCCCGGTCTCCGTGTGAACGATGAATGCGAAGCGCTTCGGCGGCCCCCCGTGCTTCCCCTCCTGCCAGCGTCGAAGCGAGCCCGCCGCGATGAATGTCACGATCGCGCGGCGCAGGGCTTCGACTGCCTTAGACTTGAGCACGTTTTCCTGCGTCACACGGCGACCGTCCTTGCTTTTGAGCGCGCCGAGCTCCTGCAGGTTGTCGATGTTCGAATGGCATCGAGAGCCGACTGGGGCGAGGGGGTGAGCCTCGTCGAAGAAGAAGTCGCCCCCGATGTACCGGCTGTGCACGGGGACCAGGACCGTCGCGACCGGGCGCGTTGGGCGCAGCACCTGCCCCTTGATATGAAGCGTCTCGGGCTGGAGGTACAACGAGTACGGGGTCGCGGTCACCTGAAGGAACGCGGGGGCCGGCCCCACGGCCGCGAGGTCCTTCCGCAGCTTGTCGATCATCGATGCAATGGTCGCGAGGTCCAGTTGTCCCTTCAGCTTCCGGAATCCAACACTCGCCCAGTCGGCTTCGTCGTCGATGAAGAGCACCCGCTTGCCGCGAAGATGGTGTGCGTCGCCGAGGAGGGCGGTCTTCAGCCGATCTAGGTTGTCCGTCTGCTTCTTCACCACGAGGACCAGGCACTGCTTCGCCGCCCATCCGGTGAACTTAGCGGGGAGTTGCATGACGTCGTGGACGTGCACTGCCTCCGCGGCCACCGCGCTCGCGAAGTCCTTTCCGAGGCGCTTCACCGTCTGCGTCGAGAGGACGACGGTTCCCTTGGTCAGGATCACGGCGACGTCGAAGCCACTATCAAACGCGCACGCGATCGCACCGACGAACGCACGCGTCTTCCCGCTCTGGACCTTGCCGAGCAGCATCACCGGAGCGCACGCTTCCGTCTCCGTTCCAAGTAGCTTCGCGACGACTTCGCGGGCGACCTCCTTCAGTTCTGGGCCGTAGTCACCACCCTTGTTGACGTGCGCAAAAACCAGCCCATCGGTCGTGACCTCGTGTTCCGTCATTTTGCTCGGTGTCCCCCTCTCGCACACCCCGCGATGCGCCAACTGGTGCCGAAGCGTAGTTCACCCCGGCCCGCCCTTGTCCAGAACTTCTGACCAGGGCACGAAGCCTGGCGTGGTTTTCCCGAGACAAGTGTCTCCCGGGGGGGGTCATCCGCATGACGCCACCTGGGCTACGCACCAGATCACGGCGCACCAGCAGATGCATCACTCGCGAGCGAAGCCTCTCAAGGCCACCGACGAGGTCCGTATGAACGATGCCGATGCGATCCTCGTCGACCCAGGAAACCGACGAGGACCCGCGCCTGGGTCAGGGCACGGGGTCGCACGTGCCGTGGTCGGCAACACCGGCCTCGCTTGGTGGACACCGTGACCCTCAAGCACCCCGACCTGGAGGGGATGGCCGCCGCGGGCTGCGTCTGCATGGGCGTCGCGCTGGCCACGTCGATCGCAGCGGGCCGCCTCTACCTGCCCGATCCTGCCGTCTACGGCGACCCGATCATCGACCACCTCGACGACCCCGAGGTGATCCTCGCCGAGCTCGGCCTGGTGGCCGGCGACGAGGCGGTCGAGGCGCACCCGGGCGGCCCGTGGCAGTGCGGCGGTCGCGCGGGTGAAGCGCGCGGCCGGTTGTGGCGAGCGTCGAGGGACGGTCCATCATCTGAGTCGCGGTGGGATGGCCTCGCAGAGTGGTCTCGCGGTTGCGCCTCGTTCCCGTTCCCGTTCTCTGCGCGCATGGTGTCGCTGGGGAACGGAACGGGGGCCTTCAGTTCGACACCGTGCTGGCGGTCTCCTCGTCGTCGGCCTCACCCGCGACGAGGTGCCTGCCTCGGCCTTCCCTCACGATCCGGCCCTCCCTCTGGAGCTCGTCCAGGGCGCGGACCCGTATCTCGTTCTCACCGCGCCGTCCTACCGGCCCTTCGGCCACGATGCCATCGCCCACGCAACGGCGCGGCTGCGGAGCCCCGCCTTGGCCTGGGCGAACTGCCGGACGCGGTGGCCGTTGGCCCCCGAGGGGTGCGGGAACTCCCAGAGCACCTGCGCTTCGTCCACGGCGTTCTGCTCAACCAGGAAGCGCACCCCGGTGCTCGCGGCCTTCCCGAACGGGATGATCAGCGCCCGCGGGGCCGCGGCCAGCCGCGGGGCCAGGAGTGTCGTCAGCATCTCGCGGAACAGCCCCACGCGGGCGAGGTCGGCAGAGCCGCCGAAATTCTTCAACGTCGGGCCGGTGAAAACTGGGTAGACCAGCGCGGAAGTCGTGGCGACGTCGTCCCCGTCAGCCGCGAAGATCTCCTGGCTCCGCGAGAGGCCAAGCAACCTGGGGATGTCAATCTCGTCCAACATCCTGCACAGGAGGTCACGCATCGCCCCCCCGAACGCCACCTCCCGACGGAGCCGTCGTCCGAACTCGATCGTGTCGGCCCGCACCTCAGGGGAGGCGTTGATGAAGGTCTTGGCTGCGAGCTGGGTCTGGGCGAGGCCCGGGGTCAGGCCCAGGAGGACTACACGGGCGGTCGCCTCCGGGACTACCCCGAGCGGGGCGAAGTACACCTTGTACGGCCCCTCGGCCGCGAGGAGGTACTGGGGCTGAAGGAGCGAGCCCTTCGTGGTGTCCGCGGGAGTGTAGGTCGCCCAGAGCCGGTCGAGCGTGTCTTGGGCGAAGGGCTGGATCATGCCGGGGCGTTCCTGGAGGGACGGGCGGCTACTATCGTTGGACGAGGCACGCCTCGCACACGTAACTGCGTGACACCCCGTCCAAGCCTTTGCCGCACTTGGCGCAGTGCGTGTAGAGACTGGGGACCTCGGGGCTGAGGTGTTTGCCGCACACGTAGTTCTGGTCGGGGTCCTTCGTGTGGCCGCCCTTGGCGCAGTGCCCGTACTCGGTTCCGTTCATCCCGACCTCTCCTTCGCTCCGTGCCTGATCGTAGCGAACAACTGGTGGCCACGGCAACCGACGCCCGACGAACGGAGGGCCCCAGCTGGAGTCGGAGGATTCCTACCGCCCCAGGCGGGCCTCTCTGGCCCCGCCTGGGCGTTCACCGTGACCTCCTGGCCACGAGGCCGTCGCCAGCCTCCACGCCCCACAGGACGCCGTGGTGAGGCCCGGGGGAGCCGTTCGGGGTCGGGCACCGAGGCCGTCAGCGTGGGGGGCGTCAGCCGGGCGACGCACTGGCGTCGGTGAGAAGGGCGCGCCACGCGGGGCAGCGTCCGGCTCCCCTCCGGGGTCAGGGGAACACGGTGGACGGAGCTGCTGGCCAGCAGTCGCTGTGGTCCCAGAGAAGCACACAGACCTCACCCTGGGACAGACTGGACCTCGCCCGAAGACGGGAAAGGATGTCGAGAAACCGCGCTCGGTCCGGCAGAGTACACGATGTTAGAAAGAGCCGCAGTTTGGAACGCCCGTATAGCAGCTTGCTGAAGTCTGAAGCGACTACCTGGACATGGTGATCGAACTTCCCACCCTCCATCCAGCCCCACTCAGACTCCACGATCAGTTCGCAAGACAGTGGTTCTGACGCTGGCTGATCCCACCAAGGCCCTGTCGCGGCTGGCTTCCACCACGACAGGTCGGTCATGAACTCCCCCGAATCATCAGCACGCTGGGGTCTGTCAACGCGAGAGTTGTGCCCCTGTCCACGGCCGTCACGAGAAAAGTAGACGCGGGTTGGTTCGCTGACAAATCCGAGGCCCCTGCCCATCTCAGCGAGGGCGTTGAGCAGGGCGTTCGTCCACTCCGCCCTTCGATCCTCAACTACGGCCAGCGAGGCGTCTGCACGGCGGATCACGACACCCTGAGCATCGAGCTTTGGATGGTCCGAGATCCACTGTCCGATTCCCCGAACCAGCCCATCGTACTCGACGTTCACGACTTCAGGCATTCAGCCATCAACCTTGTGGTCGTAATCCGTGCTCGTGCCGTCCCACTTGTGCTCTGGGTCAGGCACGAAGGTCGGCGCGAACCCATTGGCGTCCAGCGAGGCAGTCTCGATGATCACCAACCATCCACCCGGGATGGATGCCCGCCACATGTCCAGAGGGCCCCAGCCTTCCCACTTGTCGTCCTTCTTTTGCAGGCCACGAACATAGTGCCACTTCATCATGGTTCCCTCCTGGGGCGCGCCGAGGCTACGAGACCATCGACCATTACGTCAACCAGGAGTCCGGAGGGATTTGGCGAAGCCGCCAGACGTGGTTCTCTGGCAGGTTCCCGGGCTTCCCGTTCCCGTTCTGGGCGCGTATGCTGTTGCTGGGGGAACGGAACTGGGGGAGCGGTCAACCGGACTACGGAGCCCCCGCTAGTTCTCCCACTCCTGGTTCTCGCTCTCCTCCCCGCGGACATTCATGGACTTCACTCGTCGAGTGGGAGCGATGGTTCCGAGTGTGTTCAATCGCTTTCCGATTTCGGCGTGACACCGCATGATGGGGTCCGTCGCAGACACGTGGGCGTGGAGATCCGTCACGTACTCCTGGGGGTACAACCGCATCAGCACCTGAATGACCCGGTGGCTGTCGAACCTCGTCTTGATGTTGGTCGAGCCCCCATTTTGATTGATGATGGTATCAACCGCGTGCTGAAGCATGATGTCGGTGATGGCGTTGGTCATGGAATCCTCGAATGGGTGGGGTGTTGAGTGGCTAGGGTCAACACTTGTCGTGCGACCTCGGGATCGAGGGTGAAGCGGCGGACTTCTCGGCGTGTCCCCGCGGAGCTGATGGGGTAGTCGACACCCAAACGCTTGGCGATCTTCGCCAGCCCCCCGTGCCGCCCGCGGAGGGCAACGGCATCGATCCCGAGGGCTTCCTCCAGATCGGGTTGGGTGATCTCTCCGGCCTTGGCGATCGTGGCCAGGACCTCCCGCTGGGGACCCGTGCAGGCCAACCACAAGGTGGTGATCGGCTGGATGGCGGAGGGTTGGTCGAACAGGATTGCGCGGACACGCAGTGCCCGGGGGTCGCGGTCATCCAGGTCGATCGTCATTCCCATGTCTGTGATGCGCATGGATGAAAAGATGTATCTAACCGCATCAAAGCGCAAGGCCCACTGTTACGATTTTTGGGGAGGCGGCACCTTGGTCACGTCGCCCACCCCCGCCAGGAGTCAGTCCGCGGTGACGTCCGTCTCCGCGTCGCTCTCGGCCTCGTCAGCCTCGTCGGCCGGGTCGCCCTCGCAAGCCACGAGGGTCCAACCTCCACGGCCCTTCTCGATGCGCCCCTCCGCTCGAAGATCGTCGAGAGCGCGGACCAGTGTCTCGTTCTTGATGTGCAGGTGCTCGCGGAGGACGTCCCGCATCATGGGCCCCTCGGCTGCCGCGAGCACGGCGACGACCCGGTCCGCCACGGACGCGGCCCGGGAGGGGGCGGCGGTCGCCTCGACGGTGGCGGCGTCCACCACCTCCAGGTGGGTCTCGGCCCCGCCGTCGGTCGCCACCAGACGGAGATGGAAGGGGTCGCCCGCGAGCTCCGAACGATGCTCCGGGGTCACCACGATGAGCCCGTCCTGCCGGTCGAGGTACACGTTGCTGTCGCCCCAGGCGTGCAGATCCCCAGACCCCCGAAGGGCCTGACCCGGGTGACTGCTGGCCCGCTTGCTCAGGTGGTGGGCGAGCACGATGGCGACCCCGTAGGTGCGTTGCAGATCCCGGAGGAAGCCCAGCAGCGCGGCGATGGTCTGGGCCGAGTTTTCGTTTCCGCCGTGCAGGCGCACGAGGGGGTCGAGCACCAGGAGCCGGGGCCGCAGCCGTACGATCGCAGCCCGCAGCCGACGCTGATCCCGGGGGGTGTCCAGCCGGAGGACCGGCGCATCCACGACCGTGACCGGCAGCTCATCGAGGACCAGACCACGATGGGTGCAGAGCCCCTCGATGCGAGCACGCACGGCACCAGGTGCATCCTCGGCGAGGAACACCAGCACGGGGCCGGGATCCTCGACGGCGTAGTGGCCGAAGCAGGGGGTGCCCGAGGCAACCGACACGGCGAGGTCGAGCCCCAGCCAGCTTTTGCCGACCTTGGGGTGCCCACCGATGATGCCCACCCCCTGGCCGGTCCACAGGTCCCGGACCAGCCAGCGCGCCGTCGCGCTCGCCGGTGGGATCTTGCTCACGTGGACCGTGGGGAGCTCGTCCGCGTCGAGCACCACGGTCGCATCCTCGGCATCGGGGATGGTCGTATCGGCCCACAGATCCGGCTCGACGGTCACCTTCTCGGGCACGCTGCCGAGCGTCACGCACGGGGCCACGAGGGCCTCCGCGGCGCTCGCATCGTGGGACGACGCGTCCGGTGGCACCGCATCGGTGGAGGTGTCGATCTCGGGGACCGGCACCTCGGCCTCGCCGCCCTCAGCGTCGCCGTCATCGCCGATGGCGGGTGTCGTCTGCGCCTCGTCGGGAGCCCCTGCGGTGTCGCCCGCACCGATGTCTTTCGCCCAATCGAAATCTTCCTTCTGTTCCATTTGCATTTCACGACTCTCTGGGGAGGCCCGCCTGTCCGTACCGGAAACACCGGACGGCTTCGGGGGGCAGTTCGTGGGAGAGGCCACGCTCTCGTGACCTCGCCCAAGGCGGTTACGCCCACGCTCGGGGCCGTTGAAGGGAATCGACAATTGGTCGCCGATGGTGTCGTGAAGCGCAGGGGCGGCCACCGGCTGGGCGCGGCCCATCAAACGCCTGTGCGAGGGCACCGCAGCGGGTAGTTTGAGGACCTTATCGGGGGGTGATGCGGCTGGCGGGCACGGTGTGCTCCGACGATCTCTCTCAGTTCACGGAGGGCATCTTCGCAGGGGGCGCAGGACTGGGGTCGGGGAGGGCGTTGATCTCGTCCATGATGCGGGCCATCTCGGCGGGGAACGACGCCTTCTGATGGTAGTAGGCAATCCAACAGAGGCTCTTGCACTCCTCGTATAGGGTCTCGGGGAACCCAACGAGTTGGGTCACCACCTCCGTGAGCATCCGGTCGAGGGTGAGCCCCCACTCGTACTTCGCCCCGGTCTGGATGTCCTCGTAAGCCTGGAGAAGGTAGCGATGGATCTCCCGGGCGGGATCGGTCATCACCTGCTCGATGTCGTCCGAGGTGAGCCCGGTGTAGAGAATCTCGGTGTGCTTTGAGGTGATGGAGTCGGCATTCAGCCGGGTCCGCTGGAGGATGGCGAGCAGACGACCGAGGAGATAGGCGGGGCGGGTGTTCTGTTTGTCGAGAGCCATGGTGATCATTTCCTTCTGGTGAGACGAGAGGTTCAATTGCCGTTACGCCCATGTTTCGGCCTGCCCGACGAAATCGACATTTGGTGGTCGAAGTTGTCGTGAACCGCATCGTCGTCGCGGCGACCTCCCTGCGCGCTCAACCTGAACCCTGACGAGGAGCTCGGCGGCGAGGTCAGGTTCTACGTGTGGGACGCCGCCCTGGGATGATCCGGGAGGCGAACGCTCCTGCTGGTCACGAGGCTGCTGACGGTCGGGCCAGTAGGTGCCCTGGCGAGGCAGGTCCGACATGATCGACACTGCTGCGAGGTCCCGGAGGTTCAACCCGGGTTGAGCGTGGTCACGTTCCCGTTCCCGGCGCGCCTGCTGTCACTGGTGAACGGAACGGCGGAGAACGTCAGCCCGACCTGCTCGGGGCCGTCATGAGCACGTTCCAGTACGAGTCCCGACGAGCCACTGCCCCACCAGCATCCACCGCCAGCGCCGCAACACCTTCAGGGCGTCGTAGAGCACCGGGTGGGTGGCCCGCTTCGACTGGTTGGGTCCATCGACGAGGAGCCCGGGCCAGCTGCGAGTCGCGGGAAGAGCGACCGTCGTCGGCCCCGAAGGGCGGCGGGGTCGAACGGTGCGACCCTGAGCGACGACCCGGCTCCCATTCGGCGGTTGGGCTCGTCCGTGTGCCATCCCGGGGGGCTGGGTCCCCGAGGTTCAGCCCGAGGTGAGCATGGTCGGGTCCCCGTTCCCGGTGCGAGTGCTGGCGGTGGTGCACGGAACGTGGGCCGCACGTCGCTGCGGAGGCTCGTCCTGGGGGTGCCGCCGGACGTGGCGGGTGGGATACGTTCACACGAAAACCCGAAACCATAACCCAATATGCAAATCGCGTCGCGGTTTCACTGTCGGTTGAGACATGGCCGTGGGGGACCCGAGTAGACTTTCAAATTCGTTAATGAACCGGGTCTGGCATTTGCGATAACCCAATATCGTCTACCCCGATCCGAGCCCTCGAAGGTCACCCCGCAGGCGGCATCGGGCGTCCCCGGCCAGAACTACAGCAAGGCCCCCCAGTCGGTCATGGGCGGCACCGGACGAGGCACGAGGGCCTCCCCGAGGGTGATCCCGGGTCCGGGGCGACCATCATCTCGGACGCCGCGGTAGGGGGTGTGGGGCGGGCTGCGGTGTTATTCAGGAGCGCGTCGGGGTGGTCATTCCGGGCGTTGATGTGCACGATGGAGAGATTCTCGTGAGCCGCGGAAGCCCCCACGACGCGTCACCATCGAGGTCGCCGCTGGTTCCGTGTGGGAGTCCGCCGAAGGCATCAAGGCGGTGGCTTGGGGGCTTCGACGTGAGCAGAGGGCGGCGGCGCTAGCCGTTTATGGGGCACTGAGGCCGTGAGTGCTCACCCCGCTCCGGGTGATCTCCGCCAGGATCAGAGTGCGGATCACCTCCGAGATCGAGACCTCACGCCGGGTGGCCTCGGCCCTCACCCATGCCTCGGTGGTCGGGCCGAGGCTCACGTACATTTGATGGAGCTTCTTCATCGGATCTTCTCCGAGACGTTCCGCACCATCGTCCGCGTCACACACAGGGACATATCGGCGGGATCGATGGGCCTCGGCGTCGGGGAGGGCTGGGGGTCCCGGATGGCGATGTAATTCTCGAACGCCAATCCTTTATACTGAGCGACATGGGCGACAATCAGGGCCTTCAGGAAGGCCTTCCAGGCCACTGCGAGTGCGGTGTTCGCGTCCCTGAATTCCTTGTTGAGTTCGTTCTGGACCTCACTACTGGTCAGCATGCCCATCTCGTGGTAGGTCATCCTCACGGGCAGGATGTCCGCCAGTCCGTCCGTCCTCTTCTTCGGCACGGCACTCATCCTGGCCTTCGCGGCGTTGGTGGCGGTCTTGAGGATCTTGGGGGTCATGGTCTTTAGCTCCTACCGCTACCCTTCTGGGAGCGGCACTGGCACCCTACCCACCATGTTTCGGTGCCCCGAGCCTCACGTCCGATTTCCTGACGTTGCGGTCACCGTGACCTCCCTCCGTGAAGTACCCGGAACTGTGCCCGACGTTCATCGGAACCATAGGGGCGGCAGCGGCGACACCGCTCTTGTTCGGCGGGAGTCTCGTGCGTATGTCATCCCGGGGCGACCACCACGCCGGTCGGCGCGGTCACGACGAACGCTAGGCACAGAGGCTTGCGGTGTGGGTGGTCAGCCTTGTTTCTTTACGTCTGAGCCAGGACGGCATCGAGCTGTGTGTTCAGGGAGTCGTCATCACGGGCCTTCGGGGGTGGGCTGGCGAGACCTGGGGGGCCTCAGTTTTCCGCGGCGAAGCCCAGGTGATTATCCGTGGTGATGGACAGCGGGACCGGGACGGGCGTGGGTGCCCTGCTCCCCGCAGGTAGGTCCGGGTCGAGGTCGTCCACCCAGTAGCCGTGTGTGTACCCGGGCGGGATCAGGTGAGAAGCCATCTCCTCCCCGATCTCAACGGGTTGGTAGCTACACCCCTTCCGCGCCTCCACGACCGACCACGGTGCCAATGGGTGCCGTGACAGCACCACGGGAGGGTGTTTCCCGACCACCAGGAGGATGGTCCGGTCCTCCACCCAGTACCAGTACTTGGTGCCCTTCGGCCGCCACGCATCGGGTACGGGTTCACCCACGGTCACCACGACCGGGTACGCACCCCCCCGCAGAACGGTGGTCCGTGTCCCCGGGGTCAGGGGGACATTGCTAGCGATTGCCCATGCCCCCCGTACGTGGCGGAACACGGCCTTGGGGGTCTTTGGCTCGCGTGGCTTGCGTGGAGCGGTCATCGTGTTTCCTTTACGCTTTCGGGGTGTTATCGCTCACGCCGACCGCATCATTTCATCGAACATCGCCTCAGCCCGTGTCCAGTCCACAGGTGGTCGTGGTGCCGTGTACTGGCAGTCGCTGGGGCTCCCCACGGCTGTGATGAGCTCGGACAGTTTCGCGTGCGCCTTCACGTTCGCACCCAGGTGCGATACGGCAATCTGCGCTTCGTCACTGTCCTTCCCGTCGTGGTAGGAATGTGCGATCCCCTCCGTCTGAAGGGCTGCACTCTGTTCTTTCGGGGGGGCTGCCCGCCGCACGGCCTCAACGAAGTTGGATGGGTTCGCGGCGGTCCAGATCACGTCGGGGTCGAGGCACAGACCCCGAGACGAGGTGATCTTCCCTTCGACCTCCGCGCTCCCGCTTTCGTCAAGGGTGAAATCCCCGAACGTGTATTCGGTCTTGCGGGTGTACGCCTCCCGCATGAGGTCCAGGACTGTGGTCTGTGTGTCATTCACTTTGACTGGTGGGTGTTTCGCCTTCCCCTGGCGGGATGGGGGGATCTCCAGGGTTGACAGGATAACCACCCGTCCACTGAGGTGGAAAGCCACATACGAGTGGCTCCCAGGGTTGAGTGTCGCTACTGCGTCTAATGAAGGAGAAGAAGGGGGGACATTCGACGCAGAAGCGACACTCGCGGTAGGAGCCCCTGACAGCCTCCGAAACCGGACGACCCATGCTTTCAGTTCCTGGGGGTCCACGGAGAGCTCGTAGCGGAACACAGGGCGGTTACAGAGTGGAGCACCAACCACACGCCACTGAGCATCCAGCACGGGACCGCAGATGATCGCCGCAGCTTTGTTGCCGAGGATGCGGGCCCCGCAAATCAAACACGATAGCTGGTTGCACCGCCGACGGATGGTTGGGCGGTCGTAGGTCACCACGTCGATCAGCCCCTGGTGGTGACCGCACTTCCGGCTGTGGACCCCGATGGCCTCCAGGTGGCCCCGGAAGAACGACCACAGCCTCTTCCCCTCGGTGATGACATCCCGTGCGGCGGCGACGGTCCGAGGGTCTAGGTTCCGTGCGGCAGCACGGCGCGCTTCGCCCCGGGCCAACTTGGCCGCACCGATGAAGTCGGCCATCACATCCTGGTCCTCGGCCTCGATTTCCCCCCGGGCCAGAACCTTGGCCTGTGCCCACACTTCCAGGGGGAGCCCCAGCCCGACAGCCCCCTGGCGCAAGGTGTCCATTTTCGTCGCGTCGCCCGCAGTCACGGCGCGGAGAAAGCCCTTCACCAGGGCGACCACCTCCTGAGGAACCTCGGGGACGGCCCGGGTGACCTCGGGTTCGGGGATGGAAGGGCCCAGGCCCGCAACCATGGCGTCGAGGTCAACCTCCTCCAGGGGGGGTTCTGCGAGGACAGCGAGGTCCAGACCGGAGTCCGCGTCCGCGTACGTCGGGGTCCGCACTTCTGTGGGTTCCACCACCGCCCCGGTGAACACCTCGACCCCCTCGGGATCCACCTCGGGACGGTGAATCTGGTAGGTGACGTCCAGACCGCCCGCACGGGACCGGACGTACCCACCTCGGTACATCTTCCCGCTGGGGGATGAGGTCCCGTGGACCTCATGCAGGGGGTCGTAGCAGATCACACCACCGGCCGGGCACGCGGACCAATCGAGGGCGACGACACGCCCGTCGTGGAGGGTGATTTCCGTGGTGCGAGGGAGGTACACCACCTCACGCCCATCCACGGTGGCTGCCCCCTTGACGTGGGGATGGGCGACCGCCCGCAGCGCGGTGATCCGGGCGTCATCCTCGGGGGTGATAGCCCGTGCTGCCCGCACCCGGGCGACGATCTCACGGAGTTCCGCGCGCTCCACATCCGACAGCTTGGCCTTTGCGGACTTCGCCGTTGTGGCGGCTCCCTGGGCCTTCTGGAGGGCCGAGAAAGCGGCTGTGGGGTCAACCACTCCCTCGGCCGCGAGGGCACCCAAGAGGCGCTGAATGACCTCACCGGCCGTGTAGTGGATGGGGTCAGCACGGAGGCATGTCTGGACCCTCACCAGGTCATTCAGGTTGCCGTCGGGGTGCCGCCCCAGCACGCCAGGGAGGCGCATGGGCTGTGACGGGTTGGCCGTCGCGGGGTCGGACCGGAACCACACCACCAGTAGCTGTCCCAGGGTCTCCATGGTAGCTTGGTCGGTCGGGGCGACCGCCATGAAACAGTGGACGGATTTGCCGGGTGCGGCTGCCCACACACGGGACACCGACACCGACGCGGGGCGGGTATCCCCCGACAGGGCGAGAACAGCGAATCGCAGCCCCGTGATGGCCTCAAAACGGTCGATCTCGGTCACCTGCTCCGGGATGGGGCGGTCGTCGATCTCGGCCTTTGCGACGGCGAAGAGGCCCACGTCAGCGGTCCCCAGGGCGCGGGCCGAGGTGACGTACGCGACACTCTTCCCCTTGTCCTTGGCGCGCGCCTTGACCGCACCGGACGAGTATGGATTCGCGACCCAGTACTTCCCTGTCGCACCCGGGATGGAACCGGACCAACCGTAGTACGGGTGGTTGTCCAGACCACTGACGGTCGCGGTGATCAGCGATGTGTCGGGGACCCCGGACCACACCGCGTTGGCAGCCTGCTCGGGGGTGATCGCCCCGTAGAACACGGAGGCGTAGGCGTCCGCGCAAGTGACCGGATGCGAAGCGATGGGTGCAGTAGTTGGGCTGTCGGCGGGCGTAAGATGACTGTCCATTGCGAGTCTCCGTGGCGAGCCCCGCCCTTGTGGCCAAACAAGGGGGCGGGGCTTCGCTGTTTGGGCTTCCGGGCTACCGGCTCATGAGCCCGGCTACGAGCTTCTCGAGGTCGAACCGGATGCGCGGCCGCGGGCCCGTGCCGAGACGGATCATGCACCCCGGAGGGATGCACCCCTTCTCCACCATGTCGTAGATGACTCGCTTCGAGATGCGGAGCGCGTTAGCGGCTTCGGCCACAGTTGCGAGGGTGCGTGTGGACTCCATAGATCGTGGTTCCTTTCCAATGGGAGGGGCTTATTGAATGGTTAGCGACGCGGGTGCCGGATTTTCCGGCCCTCCCCGGTTACGCCCAGTCGCCAAGCAAATCGTCCGTGCCTGTTCGCTTTCACCGCAGCCTCGACCCGGTTGTCGGACATGGCTGGTGCCGACCTCGTGTCTCCTACGGAGACGCAAGGGCACCTCACTGTCGTGCGACAGGGTCGTGTGCGGATCACAGGCGTGCCGCGCTGTGGATCTTGGGGGGTGACCTTTGAGGGGGCGGAGGCCAGATGGGTTGGCTGAGTGACCTTGCGGTCGGAGAACTACCGGCGCGCGGCGTGCTCCTCGGAGTGGGCACGGACGATGCGGCCCAGCGTGGAGCCGTCGATCCGCTGGTGGGTCAGGAGGTGCGCGGCGACGGCCTGCACCGTCGGCCACCGGGCCAGGAGCATTTCGTGAACTCGGGGGAGCAGGAACAGCACCCTCGCCTGTCGGCTGAGTGCATCTCCAGGGAGACAACCGACCGCGAGGTAGAGGTCCGTGCAGAAGGCAGACTCCTTGAAGCCCTTGGACATGGGCTCGTTCATGCTCTCTGCGATGGTCAGGGCGGCGTACCCACCGAGAGCGACCATCGGGCCGCGCTCACCCTTCGCGTCACGCGGGTCGAGGCGCACCGAGCCCCAGGACCCATTGCGGGGGTCCAGCGACACCGCCCTCGGGCGACAGTGCAGGAGGACTCCGGCCACGGCGTGTCCGGCCATCTTGGTGGCCAGGGTGGCCTTGAAGAGCGTGAGCGAGGTGATGTCCAGGGGAGGGGGCGGGGCCGAGAGCGGGTTCGTGAGAGCGTCGGTTGTCGTCATTGGGATTGGCCTTCCGCAGGGGGGTTCTTGCCCTGCTGTGCGCGTTACGCCCGCACGGCCCCCCTCCCGAGATTTCTTTTGCGACCATCACCAGCCCCAGTTGTCGCGACGCAGTCCCCTCGGTTGTCACCAACCACCATGCCCTCCTTGACGAGTTCGGTTGGTCTCGGACGACGGCATCGTTCTCAGGCTCACCCCAATAGATAATGGACCACGGGCCGGGGCTCCTCGGTGTTGACCGAGGAGCCCCGTGGTGGGTCAGGCGCGCCCCCTGCCGATGTCAGGCGGTCAGACGCTCCTGGTCGATCTCCGCCGCGAGCACGCCCAGAATCGCCTCGTCACTCACGTGGCCGGGACGGGGGTTGTAACCCATCATGCCGCGGAACCTGTCGCCCGGGGTGGCAGACACGGACTGTTTGGAATCGGTCGATGGATAGTGGTCATTGAGCCACGCGATGAACCGCTCGGCCTCCTCCCGGACCTCGCTCACGAGGTCTTGCGGGAGCCGAAGGTTCGGGGAGTCCGTGCGAATTTGCCAACAGGTCGTGCTGAGCCGCACGACCAAGGCCTCCATCGCCTCCATCGCCTCCATCGCCTCCATCGGCGTCCGGATGCCCGGGATGACCACTGTGGCGGTGGTCGGCACCGTCGTGGGCTCGCCCTTGCCCGGCGTGGTGACCGCGTGGGAGGTGTCTCCCGGGAGGGCCACGGTCGGGTCGCCCGGCATGACCCTGACGAAGTCGTGGACGAGGTGCGCCGAGTTGGTCGGCGTCGTCACATCGGCGCTCCCACCATCGTGGCTTGCCTCGGTGGGCAATGCCTTGGTGATGCCCACGGTGGACCCCGCTCCCAGGTCCGTCGAGGCCAGCGCGTGGGTCATGGTCGGCGGAGGGGACACCGCGACCGCCGGACCGCTGGCCGGTTTCGCTCCGATCTGAACCGCCGCCTTTCTGGGACGCTTCGCCGGATACGACTTGCCGTCCTTGCCGGTTCGGCGGGCTCCCGTCGCGTTGCCACTCGTCGCCGCCAACGTGTTGCGAACGGACCACACGTAGTGGTCGGAGCAGTGACACAGTTCTGCGATCCTGATGTTCGTGTAGCTGCCCGTGTCGGGGTCTGCGAGAGCCGTCAGTACGGTGTGACGCAGGTCCGCGTTGGTCCGCCGGACACCGTGCGTAGCGTTGGCTCCCAGCGCGAACTCGAAGGCCTCTCGAAGTCCGCCCTGATGGACGCGGGCACGGATCGTGGCACACCCGGACGACCTCGTCGCATCCACGCGGGCGTGGCCGTCCGCCACCAGATAGCTCCCGTTGGTGGGGTCGCGGAAGACGACGATGGGCTCCGTCAGCGTGCCCGCCTGGATCACCCCCAACAGATCCATGATGTACTGCCCGTCGTGGGGCATCGCCCGCATCTGGAGCTTGGGGTCGATGATGAGGTCTGCGATCTTCACGTCGGTCTCGGTCGTCTTCGAATCGTTCTTGGTTTCCATGTTCATTGATCTTTCTTTTCGGACTTGAATTGGCTGTGCTGTCTGATTTGCAGGGCGGGTCATTCCGCGTCTGCGGGGTCGAACTTCTCGGGGTGGCAAGGGCGAGGTGCCTCCGTGGCCGCGAAGGCCACAGAGACACGGCGACGGCCCCGAAGAGGAGTCGTCGTCGTGGCGGAGGAACAGGGTGCTGGCGCGGGTGATCGACGAGGCGTCAGCCGCCGCCGAGTTGAACGTGGAGTCCCGGACGGGCGGCGAAGCACTTCGGGAGCGACGTGACGCGTGTTCCTCGCAAATCGATGTAGCGAAGGCGAGGGAGGGCCGCGAGGGCCTCGGGCACCTCCCTGATGCCGTTGCACATGAGGTTCAGGACCTCCAAGGTGTCGAGCGCCAGCACCGCGTCGGGCACCTTCGTGAGTCCGTTGCCCGAGAGGGAGAGGCGCGTCACGACGGGGAGGTGCCACTGGGCCGTCGCGAGCTGGTGGTCACCGAGGCCCGCCCCGTCGAGCGAGAGTTCGCACATGCTGGGCATGCAGAGGAACCGGCGAGGCATCGTCGCGGCTGGGTGCCACGGGGTACCCGGCGCGGTGAACTGCCCGAGGGCGGTGAAGCGCTCCAGGCTGTCGTTCAACCACCACGGAACTCGCTGTGGAAGGTGCAGCTCCTGGAGTCCTGCCCGGATGCGACGGGCAGCGGGGCCGTCGCCCCGTGCCGCCAGACCAAGCACCGCGGCGAGGTGGGTCGAAAATCGTACGTCCAACACCGTCACGGCACGGGGCCTGCGGAAGGATCGTGGAAGAGCCCAACGCAGCAGAGGAGAGTTCGACGCCCGAATCGGGTAGCGGGGGCCGACCGCAACCCCTGCAAGGGTCCGCTCGGCCACCTCGTCGATGCCACGGAGGCAGGCCAGTTCCAGGGCGTGGGCCACATCGTCGGGCGAGTCTCCGATGCCCGAGAGCCACGCCTGCGGATCGAAGCGCCCGCGAGAACCGGGGGCGCTGTAGTTGTCGTTGGGGATCACGGCTGTCCTCGATGGGTGGTCCCGCGAGCCCCTCGTGGATGGTGTCCACGAGGAGCCCGAGCGGGGGCGTGGTCACGCCGCCGTGAAGGTGGGCGTCTCAGCGAGGAAGTGCCCGGCGGCGGTTTCCATCGCGAAGCGCACGTCAGGGTTCGTGTTGACGGTGTGAGCGACCAGCGTGATGGCCTGCACGACGCCGAACCGGCTGAAGTCACCGTCGCGGAGCACCACACGCTGCGCCTCCTCCAGCAGGCCCTTCGACACCTCGGCGCTGTCACCGAGGATGGCGGCCACGGTGTCGTCGGGATGAGGCATCGCGATGGTCTTGGCAGCGCGCATCCACTCCAAGGAGACCTGCCACCGCTGGGGAAGGCGACCCACGGCAATCACGAGGGCAGCCGCGAGCTGGTCGTCCTCGATGCTGCGGTGCGTGCGGTAGAGGGAGCGCTTGCCGCCGACCCGCACCATGAGCCCGTTCATGCAGACGAGCCTCATGGCGTAGTCATCCAGCGACAGCGCCGCCCCACCCACCTCTGAGTTCCTGAGATGGAACCCGGGGTGCAGCCGGTCGCCGTCCAGGTCGAACGCCTCCGTGTGGACCGCCGTGAAGTTGCTCGTCGAGTCGGTGAACTCCGTGGCGGTCCACACGTACTCGCTGACGAGCCCCTTGAGCATGGTGTTCATGCGCTCGAAGATCCGGGCGTCGTCGATGGGCGTGAAGCCCGGGGCGAGGAAGGCCCTGGCGATGCCATCGGCCACACCGTCGTCGTCGCGCCACGCACGGATCTTCTTCTCGCCCGGAATCCTGCTGAAGCGGCGGTTGACCTCCTCGGCGCGCTCCTCACCCGAGGCCGACTTGAACCACGTCTCCCAGCGGAGACCGAGCATCGAGGCGAGGCCCTTGCGAGCCCAGTCGTTCATGCGGAGCTCGGTGCCGCCGGGCACCGCGATGTGGCCCTCGGGCGTCATACGCAGGTCGGCGACGTGGACGACACGGTCGGGGAGCATGGCGTCGGCACGGGCCATCACGGCCTCGTAGACGGTGGCGAACGACTGGCCCTTGAGCCTCGGGGTGGGCAGGGTGGACGTGTTGGCGGCGATGGACGTTCGGGCGAACGTGTTGAAGTTGGACGGGACGATGGCGTGGTTCATGGTGACGTTTCCTTTCGGGGACAGAGAGGGTTGAGAGAGCACGCGAGGGCGCGTGCCCGCGGTGAGCTGTCGGGAGGTTCTCGACGTGGGTGTTGGGGGGCTCTCCGTGACGACCGCCTGTGCGTCGCATCGGCCAGCGAGCCGTTCCCCTCCCAACCCCTAACAACTCTGGGAGAGGGGTGTTTAGTGAAAACTACGCGGGCAGGGTGATGCTGGGACCGAAGGCCGTGTTCGCGTTCGTCCCGTTGGCTGTGACCACCCAGAGCGCGGGGCACGGCGGGCGTACGAGAGGGCGCGGGGCGTGCCCATCGGTGAGGTAGATGACGCCCGAGAGGTTCAGCCGTCGCCCCTCGTCGCGGAGCCAACGGAACACAGGGTCGAAGTTCGTCCCTCCGCCCCCCTTGGAGTGCGTCGGTGGCACCCCCGTCCACGGGTAGGTGCGCTGCACCACGAGGTCGCACTCGATGACATGCACGGTGGCACCGGCGGCGACGATGCGGGCCACCTCCTCGTAGAACCTCCCGACAGTGTCGATCGGGATCGAACCTGAGGTGTCGATGGCCACCGCCAAGGAGGGCCTACGACCTCGACGGAGGCCCGGCACGATGGGACCCTGCCAGCCGCCCTCCGTGGCCCCGTAGCGGCGGCTCTCGCGCTGGTTCGTGGCTCGCACCCCAGCACGGAGGGCACGGGCACTGAAGAGCCGCAGGGCACGCCGCCAGTCGGTGGCACCAGCGGAGGAGAGACGACCTCGCAGCAACGACAGCCGCAGGGGCTTGGCGAGGGAGTCGAAGCTCCCGTCGCCTTCAGCCCGTCGCAGGGCCTCGCTGACGATCTCATCGAGCGCGTCCACGAGCCGCCGCCCGTTCTCGTCTGTGTGATGGTCGTTCCAGCGGTTGTGCCCGCGGGATGTGTCCCTCCCGAACCGCGCAAGCTCCTCGTCGGGGATCTTGGACAAAATCCGGTAGTAGGACTCGACGGTGAGCCCGGCGGGGAAGTCCCTGAACGCCGCGAGGGTGACCGCGCCGCGGGGCAGCGGGTGGGTCACGTACTGGTTGACCACGAGGTCCATCGAGATGGCCCTTCGCCGGGCGTCGGGCAGCGCGGCGGTGTTCAACCGCAGGTGACCGAAGACGACGTGGAGGACCTCGTGCTCCAGGACGGCGATGCGGTGTTCATCGCGTCGCAACCTGGTCCCGAAGAAGCCGGGGTTCACGAAGAGCACCGGCTGTCCTTCGTGGCCCGAGCCCACGGCGGCGGTGGGGATGGAGAGGTCCACGATGCGGTCGAACGCGGCGAGGACGTGGCCCAGGAAGGGGAGCTTGCGGGCGAGGTCCCAAGACGCCGTGGCGAGGAGCTCGCAGCACTCCGCGTCGGTGACGGGTGCAGCGTGGGCCATCACGATGCCCCCTCGTTGAGGAGGCGCTTCGCCACGGCGCGATCTCGCACGAGATGCCCAAGGCCCCGGCGTGCGAGGGCGCGGTGGAGGCGCATGGCCATGTCCCGCGGCACCTCGTTGCTGCCGAGTAGGGCCGAGAGATTGGCCGAGTGCCGAGGACCGGGCGTGTAGCCGTCGGCCTCGATCACCTCTTCGAGGCGCGCGATGACCAGACCCACGCGGTCGATGCGAAGCCGTCCTCCCTGGGTGTGGTCGGTCGCGGCGTTGATGATGAGCTTGCGAGCGTCGGCGGGCGTGAGGGCGTCGAGGATGTCCTTGCCGGTGGCGAGCTGGTGTTGCTCGACGCAGACGAAGCTCACGAACGACGCGGCGGTACCCACGTCGAGGGTGGCGTGCGCCAGCTTCGTGACGAGCTCGCGGGCGGCGGTGAGGTCCGGGATCGTGGCCACCAACCGGAACAACTGAACCAGCGTGCGTGGCGTGGTGCGCCTCCCGAGGACCGCCTCCGGGTACGTCGTCACGTACTCGATGCAGCGCTTGTCGATGCCGGCGTCGCAGGCCCACCGTGCCCAGCCCCGCGCGTCGAACGCCATGGTGAAGTGCAGCATCCTGGTGAGGAGGGCGTCGTCCATGGGCGTGACGCTGTAGGCCCCGCTGTCGGGGTTGCACGTCGCCACGATCTGCCAGCCTTCGGGCAGCGCCCACGAGTAGAGGCGGTGAGTTTGCAGCAACTGCATGAGCGCCCGAATCACGCGGTCGTCTCCTCGGTTCAAATCGTCCAACAGCAAGATGCCGGGACCCTTGGTCTGCGGCACCCAGGTGGGCGGCAGGAAGCCCGTGCGCCCGTCCTTGGCGTGGCCGGTCCCGCCGTCGATGCGCGTGGGGAGACCGTGGAGGTCCCCGAGCTCTTCGATCTGTGCGGGCGCGATCTCAACGAACCCCCAACCATGGCTTCGGGCGAGCTCACGGACGAGGGCGGTCTTGCCGATGCCGTGAGCTCCCCAGATGCACACGGGCGTTGGGAGCTCACCGTGGGTCGGTGCGAGGGCGTTCGCCTCGAAGACGTGGCCGAGCACGGCGGCGAGGGTGTTCGCGTCGAGCGTGGGGCCGAGCGTGCCGTTGGACGTGAGGGTCGTGGTCATGGGTCGTGGTTCCTTGCGTGCGGGTGAGGCGACGACACTCCTGCCCACGATGGGTCAGCGAGCCGTTCCCCTCCCAACCCCCAACAACTCTCGCGGGGGGGTGTTTAGCGAGATCAGCGGCCTCCCTGCCGATGTCCCGCGGCCCTTCCCCGAGGCCGGGTGCGGGGCAGGCTGCGGTGAAGGCAGGCCAAACCCCATTGGAGCCAGACCCTCAGAAAATCCTTGCCGGATCGATAGAGCCTTTTGGGGGTAGGACCCGGGGGGTCGGAACTTATCTTTGCGGTTCTTATGAACCGGGGGGTGCCACCTCGAAAAGGTCACTAAACCCCTGCAAACCCCCCTTTTGCCTGATGCCCCCAGGGCGTCTGTCGTCCCCCCGACATCCCCCGAGTAGTCCCGGCGGGACGAAATCACGTTTCAAGACCACCGAGTCGATGTCGGTTCAGATCCCGAGGACGAATTCGGCCGTCCCCTCCACGTCGAGTGCGTAAAGGCTTCATGACCCGCACGGACTCCCCTTCACCCGACGCACCCGCGACGAACGCACGGCACCGCGCGCCGTCCGGGGCCGTCCCCTCGGTACTTGGCCTATCGGCGCGCCCCTGGAGGAGCAAGCCGATGACCACACCCGTCCCGACAGCAGTCACGTCCCCCTCCGAGGCCCCGAACACCGACCGTCTCTGGATGACGGTCGAGCAGGCATCTGCCCGGTGGAAGTGCAGCCCGCGAACGGTGGAGCGCACGCTGCGTCGGTTGGGCATCGCCCCGCTCCGTCTGGGTCGGGCCGTGAGGGTGGACGTGCTCGCGGTCGAGAGGCTCATCGAGGGAACGCCATGAAGGGCATGAGTCCCTCGCGGCGACGCTTCATCGAGACCCGGCGGCGGGTGGATCTCCTCATGGCCGCACGGCCTCAGGACCTCGGGCTCAGGCTCGAAGACCTTCTCCACCCCGTGGTGCATCCCGTGGTGCAGGAGGCCATCGACCTGCGCCTCCAGCGACTTCGAGTCCCCCCGTCCCGGCTGCGGCACTTCCGGGAGCTCGCGGTCCCCCCGACCGTATGGGCCACGAAGCACGAGGGGAACCTCGACGTGTGCGCCCTCTTCGGTGTCGAAGTGGCGTTCGCTCGGCGGGCCATGACCTCGATGGCGGAGGTCTCGGCTCCCATCGCGATGGTGACCAATGGCGTCGCGAGGGGAGGCAACGCCCCTGCGTCGGTGCCGGGCTTCGGCTACGAGGACCGCGCGTCCCTTGACGCGCTGGTCGCACCAACCGTCCACGCGATCACCAGCAACCCCACCGTGATGGGCCGATGGGTGCCCACCGGGCATCAACACCACCTGTACGGGTGCGACCCGCTGTGTCCCCCGGCGGAGGCCCTCGCCCTCGTGGGCGCGTGGTTCACACAACGAGAGAGGTGGACCGCCAGCAGGGCAGACGACGGCCTGCCCGAACCCCGCCCCGAGGTCGTTGTCCTGGGACTCGGCCCGTACGCCGGGCCAGTGATCCTCGGGACGATGATGCCGTTCCACGACGTCGTGGTGGACGGCTACCCGTCCGGCGACCACGCCGGCGTGAGCGCCGCCCCCGTGGGGATCGTGGTGAACTTCGCCTCGGCGAACACGTTGAGGTTGGCGGCGGCGTTGGTCCCCGGGCATGACCGACTCGAAGACCTCCCGGGGTTCATCAAGTTGCTCCATGCAGTTCGCCATGAGGTGGATGGCTTCAGTCCCCCCTGCGACGAGCTCCTTCGACGCCTCCATCGACAGCGACGCACGGACCTCCCCGTGTTCGTCCTCGGTGGCCCGGCGACCCACGGGGTGTTCGTGCACTTGGCCCACGAGCTGGGCCTCGTCCCGGAGCCCCTGTACGGGCACGACACGGCCCGCTGCGGGATCTTCGTCCAGAACCCCGAAGGCCGGTCCCATCGTGGCATCCCGCACCTCCCGGGCACCGTGGTCTCTCTGTGGCGGTGGTCATGAAGCGCCGCCCACAGAGTGCCGGTCGGATGGAGGCCTTGTTCGCGGCGGCCGGGCTCGGCCCCAAGAAGCTCACCGAGAAGGTCGTGCTGGGACGCCTGCGCCTCAAGAAGCCCGACGGCTTCACGCTCCGGCAGGTCGCATGGAAGTCCCTTATGGGCGACCCGTTGTCCCGCGGCGGTCACGCCCACCGAGGCTCCGTCGATGACCCGGACCAGAACGGGCGCACCAAGCGCGAGGTCTACGAGGCCACCCTTGGTGGCGACCTGTCGTGGTTCGACCGGGTGGCCAGGGAGGGCTGGAGCCGGGAGACGCGAAGAGGGCTCCTCCTCGCGACCCGCACGTACCTCCTCAAGGAGGGGCAGCCCGTGAAGTCTCGGGCCATTGACGCCCCCTCGGAGGCCGCACGCATCCTGAGCCAGTACGTGCTCGACCAGATCGAGCCCGAGGCCGAGAAGCACCTCGCAGACACGGTGATCGGGTTCCGGAACATCGGCGACGTGTCCCACGGCCTCGAACTGCCGAGGGGAGCGACCATCCAGGACGTCTTCGCCCTGCGGGTGCAGCGCGAGCTCAAGAACTGGCCGTTCGTGGTCCTGGTGGACCTTGAGGATGCCTTCGGGAACCTCCCCCACGGGGCGATCCACGAGGCCCTCAAGGAGATCGGGCTCAACCGCCGAGATCGCCAACGGGTCCTCGACCTCGTGTCGATCCGTGCCCGTGAACCGAACGGGACGATCACCCGGAGCCCCGGCAAGGGCATCTCCCAGGGGAGCCCGTTGTCGCCCCTCGTGTTCAACCTGACCTTCGGCTACCTGCTGCGGAAGGTCACGGCGGGGAGCCCGTGGTGGTCGTTCTCCTACGGCGACGACCTCGTGCTGCTGGCGAGGGACCACGAGGGGGCCGTGGCCGCGTTCACGAAGTTCAACACCGAGGCCACGAAGCTCAAGTTCAAGGTCCGTGAGCTGGTGACCACCGACACCGCCGACAGCGCCCCGGCCTGCAAGGGCACCCGCATCTACGACACCCGCGCCCGGGCCGTCCCCCTCATCAAGATCTTCCTGGTGAGCACGACGGGCATCGCCCTGAGCCCGAAGCACGCCCTGATGCTGGTGGAGGCGTTGAGGGCCAGGGGCATCCAGAACATCACCGGCGCACGTCGAGCCTCGACGTTCAAGTCGGTGTCCAAGGGTTTCCTCCGACCGCTCCTCGGACGAGACGACGAGGATCTCCCCCCCGACCACGGACCTCTTCGGTCCAGGGTCGGGGAGGAGACTCCCTCGTTGAGCCTGACCGCTTCTGGGTCAGGCAGGAGCACCCCGCAGGGGGGTGGAGACCAGGTCTCCAACCCTGTCGTTCGTGAAGCGTCGTCTACTCCCTCTGGGATGGACGACACCGGCATCCGGTCTCCTCTCTCTCCTGTCGGTCCTCTACCAGAGCGGAGTCCTGTCGTAGCCGTCTCTCTCCTCGGAGCTCATCCCTCTGAGGTTGGGTCGTTTACGGATCTCGGTCGTACGGCCACCGCCCCCGGCGAAAGCCTGGGGTTCCACGCCAATGGAAAGGTACCCGAGGGCGGCGTCTCGAACGCTACCGTCGTCGGTGCCGAGAACCCCGTTACTGGGGAGGAGGGGACGGGGGCATCGCATCGACCGACGACCGGTGATGCTCCCGTCCCACGCTCCGTAAGCCAGCTCGCCCCCGAGGACATCGACGCCCTCCGAGCTGGGCGACGCCTGAAGGTCGGAGACCACTACCGAGGCAAGGTCCTCGACCTCGCCTTCCTCGCGGAGCTCGATGTGCGTCTCCGAGGGGAGGCGTTCCGCCAGTGCCTCCGCGTCGGGTCGTTCGGCGGCGTCACCCGTTTCATGGTGCCGCCGGGGGCGTCGTGGATCGCGGAGTACGAACTCGCAGGGAGGCCCCACGTCGAGGGCTGGAGGCTCCGCCACCGCGTGTACGAGCGGGGCATGCTCCATCTCACGTTGCGACGTGTGGTGCCCGAGGTGGTGACCACCGAGAGGTGTCGCCCACCGCCCGCCGCCGACCTCGTGGTCGAGCGCGTCCGGGCCGACAAGGACACCCGTGACACGTACCGCATCGTTTACCGGCGAGACGGTGTCCGCGGTGTGGCCTCCGAGACCGTGAGGGGCGTGCTGCGGCCTGCGACGGCCCTCCTCGCGGCGGCGAAGCTGGTCGTCGCCATGGCCCCCACGACGGTCGTCTTGCCCGCAACGAGAGGGTGGTCGGGCCACCTCGTTGTGGACCGAACGGACGCGAAGCGGACCACCGGCGACAAGCCGACGATGCGGGCCGCCCACGTCGCGCTCTTCGACGCGATCAAGATGCTCCGCGGGTGGCAGTGGACCTCGGACCGACGCCGGGGTGACTGGCTCGTTGGTGTTCGCACCGGCCTCGTCCCCCGCTCGTCGTAGCTGCCCCCTCCGTCTCTGCCCAAGTGAAAATCGTCCGCCACTCATGCTGAGGGCGTAACGGGCTCGTGACCCTCTCCGACGATAGCCGCGCCAAGAAGACGCCAACCTCTCAACCAGCGCGGTCTTCTCCACCGACGGCGACCCGAGCCGTCCCCCGCGTACTGGAGGCACCGTCGTTGGGTACGGTGGGCATGTCCCGCAGCACGACCGCCCCGCGACCGACTCGTCGTCGTCCTCTTCCATCTCTGCCCGATTGGAAATCGAACGCCCCCCCCGGGGCTGTGGGCGTAAGGGTCCTGTGACCCTCTCCGACGAAAGCCACTTCAAGAAGCCGCGAGCCATCCAAGGAGGGCCTCGTGGTGCTCTGCCCTCCATGTTCGCGAGTGACGCCGCGGCTTGTGTGATCCGCTACCGATCACCCGTTGGAGGCGACCGTGGCTGACCCGCTACGCGACGCGGTGGCCATCATCGTCAGGGATCTGGCACCGCTGCAAGAGGCTCCGCGCTGGCGACGCATCGAGGCGGAAGCGAGCCGTCGTGGCTTCAGTTCGACCCGTGCCTTTCGCGCGTGGTGTCTTGCCCGTGCGGTCCCCCTTCGCGAGGACAACCACCGTGACACTTGGGTCGAGCCCGCTGCGGTTGACGCTGCGGTCGAGCGCATGCCCACCGTCGGGGTCCGCCGAACGCGCACCGCCGACCAACTGGATCTCGACGACGAGATCAACAACCGACCGGCGTCTGGCCGTTCCGTCCGCTAAGGTGCCGCCCGATGGCCCGCCCACGCACTGGCAGCGCCGTCCACCGTAAGGGCCGGTGGTACGCGCGCATCACTCTCTCCCGCGAGCCCAAGGGGGCTGACGGTCGGACGCCGCGTCTGGAGCAGCCGGTCACCCGCGAGGGGCAGCCGGTCACCGGCACCACGCGCGCCGACGAGGGCTACGCGAAGCGGTACGCCCACCGCCTCCAGGAGCGGTACGACGAAGGGAGCTGGGCACCCGATGCACGCGAGCCCGTTGCTCCGCCGCCTTCGGCCGAGATGACCGTCGCGAGCTGGTGCGACGACTGGCTCTCGAAGCAGACCTACCCCGAGGCCGCGAAGGACCGTCGTCGCACCGTTGCGGCGCTCGCCCTGGCCGCGCCCGACGGGTGGAGCCTCGGAACGTTGTCCGTGTCGAAGGTGGACCCGCAGCACATCGCGCGGTGGCTCGAACTGGTGCGCGGGCGCAAGACGGCACGAGCCAAGAGCGCGCCCGCGCCGCGCACCGTCCGCAACACCCTCGACCCCGTGGCGCGCGCCCTCCGTGGCGCGGTGTTCCACAAGCTGCTCGTGCAGGACCCGACGGCAGTGCTCCCGAGCGACATCCGCCCGCAGGCAATCGACGCGGACCCCATCGCCCGCCGCGACTATCGGATGCCGCGCTCCGATGTGGAGGTGTTGCTCGGCGAGCCGTCGATCGAGCCACGCTGGATGGTGATGTGGTTCTTGCTGCTGCTCACCGGGGCGCGTGTGTCCGAAGCCGTCGCGCTCCGTTGGTGCGACCTGCTCGACGAAGAGACGCCGCTGCTCCGGCGCGTGTCCATCGCCCGCCAGATCCACCACCGGACGCGGGAGGTCACGGCGTTGAAGACCGAGAACTGCCGCGAGGTGCCCGAGCACCCGCTCCTGCGCGTGGTGCTCGACTGGTGGGCGGGCGAGGGGTGGCTGGCCGAGTACGGGGTCGCGCCGACGCCTACCGACTTCCTCGTGCCGGTGCGAGCGGGAACAGGGCGACGCCGCGGGACGCGCGTCGGGGCGGGCGGTCCCCTCTGGCAGCAGGCGGTGTGGGACGCCCTCCAGCGCGACCTGGAGGCTTGCGGGATCAAGGCCCACCGCATTCACGACCTCCGCCACACCCTCGCGTCGCTCTGCGCCGACGCCGGCATGGAGGAGAACGTCGCCGCTCGGTGGACGCACGCCCCGTCGAGCCAGACCGCCCGGCACCTCTACGCGGTCCCGAGCTGGGAGCGACAGTGTGCGGAGATGCGGAAGCTGAAGCTCGCCCCGAGGCGGTTTCGGCTGCCCCTGCCGTAGGGGTTTGGGTGAACCGTTTGGGTGAACCAAATGACGAAGGCCCCGAAACCTTTTGAGTTTCGGGGCCTTCTAGAGTGCGAGGAGGGGGACTTGAACCCCCACGATGTTACTCGCTAGCACCTCAAGCTAGTGCGTCTGCCAATTCCGCCATCCTCGCGACGGGAGGCGGTTTATGCCCGCAGTCCTTCTCCCCGTCAACTTTTCTTTTCGCCCCGATCTCCATTTCTTCTCCTCCGCCTCCGCGGCTTGTGAGTCCACCGCGCCTTCGGGTAGTCTCCGCCGCCTTCGCGCGGGCGCACGCAGCCTGAATCCCTCTCTAGGGAACCCCGACGCGGCGCTGGGAGACGACTGACATGAGCGGGCATTCACGTTGGGCCACGATCAAGCACAAGAAGGGCGCCGCTGACGCCAGGCGCGGGAGGGTCTGGACCAAGCTGATCAAGGAGGTCACCGTCGCCGCGCGCATGGGCGGCGGCGACGTCAACGCCAACCCCCGGCTGCGCACCGCCGTCGAGGCCGCGCGCGCCGAGAACATGCCCGCCGACAACATCACCAAGGCCATCAAGCGCGGCACCGGTGAGATGGAAGGCGTGAGCTACGAGGAGATCACCTACGAGGGCACCGGCCCCGGCGGAACCCTCTTCCTCGTCGACGTCCTCACCGACAACCGCAACCGCTCGGTCGCCGAGCTGCGCAAGATCTTCGAGAAGGCCGGCTCCACCATGGGCGCCGCCGGCACCGCCTCCTGGGCCTACGAGCGCAAGGGGCAGATCAAGCTCGCCAAGAAGGCCGCCTCCGAGGAGCAGCTCTTCGACGTCGCCCTCGGCGCAGGCGCCGAAGACATCGCCGATGAGGGCGAGGAGTGGCTCGTCACCACCCCCGGCGTCGAGCTCGACGTCGTCCGAAAGGCCCTCGAAGAAGCCAAGATCGAGGTCAAGAGCGCCCAGCTCGCCATGATCCCGAAGAACCTCGTCTCCATCACCGGCCGCGACGCCGACCTCGTCACCCGCCTCGTCGAGAACCTTGACGACCACGACGACGTGCAGAACATCTGGTCGAACTTCGACCTCTCCGACGAAGAGATCGCCCGCCTCTCTGGCGGCTGATCGTCCGCCTCCCTCCACCTCAGGGAACCCTCCGCCATGCGACCCACCGCCCGCCTGCTCCGCGCCCTCACCCTCGGCCTAGGCCTCACCCTCGGCTGCACCGCCGACCCCGAGGACTTCGTCCACGAAGACGACGCCGAGGAGGGAGACAGCCAGTACGGCGTCTCCGAAGCCGCCGCCGCGCCGGGCGTCCGAGTGCCAGCCTCCCTCGCCCTCCAGGGGCGCGGCACCTTCTACCTCACCTTCGATGACGGCCCCTCCGCGCGCTACACCCGCCGCATCATGGAGGTGCTCGCCCGCCACGAGGCGCCCGCGACCTTCTTCTTCAGCGGCGCCAACATCGCCGGCAACGAGCCCATCATCCGCGAGGTGCACGCCGCGGGGCACCGCGTCGCCAGCCACCAGTGGAGCCACGTGATCGCCACCAGCACGCAGTTCACGGGCTTCGTCACGCGAGAGCGCGACGCCCTCGACCGCGTCCTCGGAGCGCCCCACCCGCGCCTCTTCCGCTACCCCTACGGCGCCGGCAGCACTGCCAAGGAGACCGTCCTGCGCGCCAGCGGCTACCCCGACGGCGGCATCGGCTGGAACGTCGACACCCTCGACTGGTGCTTCGGCTCCGACGCCTACTGCGACAAGGTCCCCACCGCGTATCGCCGTGACTACGTGGGCTGGGTCGTCTCCGAGGCCCGACGCCTCGGCGGCGGAGTGATGCTCTTCCACGACATCCAGGGCATCACCGCCTCCAACCTCGACGCCATCCTCACCCGCATGGAAGGCCTCGGCTACCACTTCGGCGCGCTGCCCTCGCGCTGAGTTCCCTGATACAACCCGTCGCATCGCCATGGCGAACGGGGCACCGCCTTCCACACGTCGATCCTTCCTCGCCGGCGCCGCCGGGGCCCTCGCCTCGACCGCATTCGCCAGCGGCTGTCGCAAGCACCGCGACGCCATCACCTTCGGCCTCTACGCCGCCCTCACCGGCTCCATGGCCGACTTCGGCACCGCCTCCCGCAACGGCGTCACCCTCGCCGCCGAGGAGATCAACGCCGCCGGCGGCCTGCTCGGCAAGCCCCTCTACATCGCCATCGAAGACACCCGCGGAGACAGCGCCGAGGCCGCCAGCGCCGTCACCCGGCTGATCCACATCGAAGGGGCCGTGGGCATCCTCGGCGAGGTCGCCAGCTCGCTCTCCCTCGCGGGCGGGCGCATCTGCCAGCGCTACCGCGTCCCCATGGTGTCGCCGTCGAGCACCAACCCCGCGGTCACCGCCCTCGGCGACTGCGTGTTTCGCGTGTGCTTCATCGACCCCTTCCAGGGCGACGTGATGGCCCGCTTCGCCCGCAGCACCCTCGGCTTCTCCCGCGTCGCCATCTTCAAGGAGCAGGGCTCCGCCTACGCCGTCGGCCTCGCCGACGCCTTCCGCCGCGCCTTCCTCCGCCTCGGCGGGACCATCCCCACCGAGCAGGCCTACCGCTCCGGCGACACCCACTTCTCCGCGCAGCTCGGCACCATCCTCGCGCAGAACCCCGAAGGCATCTTCTGCCCCGGCTACTACACCGAGGCCGCGCTCATCGCCCGCGAGGCCCGGGGCCAGGGGTTCCGCGGCCGCTTCATGGGCGGCGACGGGTGGAGCTCACCCTCCCTCGTGCAGAACGACGACAACCAGCTCGTCGGCGACTTCTACTCCGTCGGCTTCGCCCCCGACGGCGCCACCACCGAGGTCGCCAGACGCTTCGCGCGCAACTTCGAGGCGAAGTTCCACTACGCGCCCAACGACCTCGCGGCGCTCGCCTACGACGCCACGCTGGCGATGTCCCAGGCCGTCACCCGCGCGGGCTCCGCGGTGCCCGAGCGCATCCGCGCCGAGCTCGCCCGCACCCGCAACCTCGACGGCGCCACCGGCCTCATCTCCCTCAACGAACACCGCGACGCCGTGAAGAGCGCGGTCATCCTCGAGGTCCACGAAAACTCCGCGGACTACCGCACCACGGTGAACCCATGACCGCCGCCGCCGCCACCGCCGCGCCCTCCTCCGCCCTCGCGAAGCGCGCGCTCCCGCTCGGCATCGCCATCCTCGCCGCGTACCCCACGCTGCTCATCCTCAAGGGCGCGGCGGAGCGCCCGACGGCCTTCCTGCGCAACCTCGTCGAGGGCGTCTCCCTCGGCGGCGTCTACGCCCTCATCGCCCTCGGCTACACCATGGTCTACGGCGTTCTCGGGCTCATCAACTTCGCCCACAGCGACGTCTTCATGATCGGCGCCTACGTCGGCATCTTCACCGCCTCCGCCTTCGGCCTGCTCGCGACCTCCACCCACGGCGCCTCCGCGGGCGTCGCCGCCGCCGTGCTCATCGCCTCCATGGTCACCTCCGCCCTGCTCGGGATGGTCATCGAGCGCTTCGCCTACCGCCCGCTCCGCAACGCCCCGAAGCTCACGCCGCTGGTCACCGCCATCGGCGTCTCGATGCTCCTGCAGAACGTCGCGATCCTGCTCTTCACCGCCACCCCCCGCGGCTTTCCCCCGGTGGTGCGCGCGGTGCCCGTGGCGCTCGGTCCGGTCACCGTCACCAACGTGAAGCTCATCGACCTCGCTGCCGCCGTGCTGCTCATGGTCGGGCTCACGGTGCTGGTGCGTCACACCCGCGTGGGCCGCGCCATGCGCGCCCTCAGCGCCAACCTCGACGCCGCGCGGCTGATGGGCGTCCCCACCAACCGCATCATCGCCGTCACCTTCGGCCTCGGCTCCGCGCTCGCCGGGGCCGGCGGCGTCCTCTTCGGCATCGACCAGCCCGCCATCACCCCCCTCACGGGCGTGCAGCCCGGGCTCAAGGCCTTCGTGGCGGCCGTCCTCGGCGGCATCGGCAACATCCCCGGCGCCATGCTCGGCGGCCTGCTCATCGGCCTCATCGAGCAGCTCTCCTCGGCCTACCTGTCGAGCTCCTTCGCGCCGGCGATCGTGTTCTCCATCCTCGTGGTGGTGCTCCTCGTGCGGCCCCAGGGGCTGCTCGGCAAGGTCACCCGCGAGAAGGTGTAGTTAGAGGGTCTCGGGGTCGGGCGACCAGGCGCGCGAGGGCGGCGGGTCGGGCGTCGCAGGCTGACCGAGCATGTGCCGCAGCCGGATGAGCAGCGGCGCGAGGCTCTTGATGTCCCGGGCGTCGACCGCCACGCCGTGCTCCGCGCGGGCCAGCGCCGCGGCCACGCCGGGGAGGGCGAGGTCGCTCTTGTTGAACACCATGATCCGAGGCAGCCGGTGCAGGTCGAGCGCCTCGAGCAGCGACTCGGTGGTCTCGATCTGGTCTTCGTAGCGGGCGTCGGAGGCGTCGACGACGTGGAGCAGCACGTCGGCCTCGGCGGTCTCCTCGAAGGTCGCGCGGAAGGCCGCCACGAGGTCCTTCGGCAGGTCGCGGATGAAGCCCACGGTGTCCGTGAGGATCATCTCCCCGGGCAGCCCGTCGCCCTCCCTCACCCCGTGCTCGAGGCCGAAGGTGAGCCTCCGCGAGCGCGGGTCGAGCGTCGCGAAGAGCTTGTCCTCCGCGATGACCCCCGCCCCGGTGAGGGTGTTGAGCATCGTGCTCTTGCCCGCGTTGGTGTAGCCCACGAGCGCGGCCACCCGCAGCCCGGACTTCACCCTCCGCTGGCGTCGCTGGCGCCGCTGGCCCGACAGCTCCTTCAGCTGCGACTCCAGGTGCGTGATGCGGTCGCGAGCGCGTCGCCCGGCGATCTCCAGCTTGGTCTCTCCAGGGCCGCGGCCCCCGATGCCGCCGGTGAGGCGGGAGAGCGCGTCGTCCTTCTGCCCGAGCCTCGGGAGCATGTACTTCATCTGCGCGAGCTCGACCTGCAGCTTGCCGTCGCGGGTCTCCGCGCGCTGCGCGAAGATGTCCAGGATAAGCTGCGTGCGGTCGATGACCTTCATGTCCGTGGCCGCGGAGATGGACGAGGCCTGCGCGGGCGCGAGGTCGCGGTCGAAGATCAGCACGTCGGCGTCGCGCTGCAGCGCGCGGAGCATCACCTCGTCGAGCTTGCCCTTGCCGAGCACGAAGCGCGGGTCGACCTGATCGCGCACCTGCGCCACCTCGTCGACCACCATCACCCCGGCGGTGCGGGCGAGCTCTCGCAGCTCGCGGAGCGAGTCCTCGATGAAGTGCGCCCGGCGCTTGTCGGTGACGTGCACCAGCACCGCGCGCCCGTCGCGGCCGACGGTCTTGCGAGAGCGGGAGATGCGGGTGAACTCCTCCTCCACCGCGCGGATCATCGCCAGGAAATCGATGTCCATCATCCCGTGCAGGGAGATCGGACCCTCCTCGCGCCAGAGCTTGCCAGCGGGGTTCTCCGGGAGCAGGTGCGCCCAGAAGACGTCGCCGATGGACCCGTCGGGCTTCGCGTGGATGGCGGCGATGAGGTCGAGGCGCAGCCGGCTCAGGTCGACGAGGTCGTCGCGGGTGAGGGCCTCGCCGCGGAGGTGGGTGTGCACGAGGCGCAGCGCCCGGAAGCGCCCGTCGGCCGCGCGGAGGCGACCGACGTCCGGGAGCATCAGCTTGTGGGCGTCGCCGACGATCACGTGCTCGACCGCGCCGGTGCGATTGACCATCGCGCCGACCTGCCGCCCGGTGGCGGCGGAGGCCTCGGCGAGGGATTTCGCCAGCTCGGGGGAGACGATGCGATCGGAGGGGACGCGCCTGCGGTAGATGCGCTCGAGAGCGTTCTTGTCACTGGGAGAGAGGCCCGTGGTGTTGCCGTAGAGCTCGATGATGAAATCTCCTTCCCGGACGTATCGGGCTCAGTATGACCCGAACCGGAGAGAGGCACCCAGAGAGTGACCGCTCCGACCTGAGGGATGGTAGCCATCCCGGTCATGTCCCGCATCCCCGCGCCCGAACTCGAGGACCATCCCTGGTTTCCGGCCCCACTGCGCGACGCCATGACGGGCTTCCTCCGGGTCGCCTCGGAGGTGATGGGCGCCTCCGAGGCCGCCGCGCCGCTGGTGCTGGAGGCCATGGACGCCGGGAAGACAGGGCGCATCGTCGACCTCTGCTCGGGCGGCGGAGGCCCGGTGGTCTCGCTGGTGCGTCGGCTGAGGGAGCGCCACGGCCGCGACGCCTCGGTGGTGCTCACCGACCTCTACCCCAACCGCGACGCCTTCGAGCGCGCCGAGGCCGAGCTCCCAGGGCACGCCATCGGGCGGCGGGAGAGCACCGACGCCACGAGCCTTCCCGTCGAGCTCACCGGGGTGAGGACCATCTTCAACGCGCTCCATCACCTCCCTCCCGAGGTGGCGCGCGCGGTCTTCGCCGACGCGGCCGAGAAGCGCCAGCCCATCGTCACCGTCGAGTTCGTCGAGCGCAGCCTCCAGGGCGCGGCCATCGTGGCGAGCATTCCCCCCGGCGTCCTCGGGCTCATGCCCTTCGTGCGCCCCCGGCGCGCCTCCTCGCTCGCGCTCACCTATGCGCTGCCGGTGCTCCCGGCGGCCATCACCTGGGACGGCTTCGCCTCGTGCCTGCGCGCCTACTCCGTGGCCGAGCTGGAGGCCCTGGTCGCCCCGCTCCAGCGCGAGGGCTACCGCTTCCGCGTCGAGCGCCGTCGCGTCCCGTGGCGGCCGGTGTTCATCACCAGCGTGCTGGGGCTGCCCGGGTAGGTCCCATCGCTGCGGGGGAGCTCGCGTTGCGCTAAAGGCTCGGTCGCAGCCATGCCCGAGCCCACGCTCATCCAGGGCCTCCTCGGGCCCACCAACACCGGCAAGACCCACCGCGCCGTCGAGCGGATGCTCGAGCACGCCACCGGGATGATCGGCCTGCCGCTCCGGCTGCTCGCCCGCGAGGTCTACGACCGGGTGAGCACCCGCGTCGGCGAGGGGCGCGTGGCCCTCATGACCGGCGAGGAGAAGCGCATCCCGCCACGGCCCGACTACTGGGTCTGCACCGTCGAGGCGATGCCCCTCGACCTGGCCGTGGACTTCCTCGCGGTCGACGAGATCCAGCTCGCGGCGCACCCGCAGCGGGGTCACGTCTTCACCGACCGGCTGCTCCACGCGAGGGGCGAGAAGGAGACGTGGTTCCTCGGGTCGGACACGGCGACCTCGGTGCTCTCCGAGCTGGTGCCCACGGCGAAGATCTCCGGGGCGCCCCGCTTCTCGAAGCTCAGCGCGGCGGAGACCGTCCCCCTCTCCCGGGTGCCCCGGCGCAGCGCCGTGGTGGCCTTCTCCATGGAGCAGGTCTACGAGCTCGCCGAGCGCCTCCGGGTGCTGCGCGGAGGCACCGCCGTCGTCCTCGGCGCCCTCTCCCCGCGGGCTCGCAACGCGCAGGTGGCGATGTTCCAGTCGGGTGAGGTCGACTACCTCGTGGCGACCGACGCCATCGGGATGGGGCTCAATCTCGACGTGCGCCACGTGGCCTTCGCGTCGCTGCGCAAGTTCGACGGCCGCGTGGCGCGAGAGCTCGACGCCGCCGAGCTCGGGCAGATCGCCGGCCGCGCCGGGCGCCACCTCCAGGACGGATCGTTCAGCGCCCTCAGCCCCCACGTCATCCCCGGGGAGGTGCGCGCGCAGATCGAGAGCCAGCGCTTCGCCCCGCTGCGCAAGGTGATCTGGCGATCGAGCGAGCTCGACTTCGGCTCCGTCGCCTCGCTCACCGCGTCGCTGAAGACCCCGGCGCCGAGGAGGATACTCACCCGGGTAAGCCAGGCCGAGGACGAGGCCGCCCTCGCGGCGCTCCTGCAGCGCGCGGACGTGCGAGAGCGGGCCACCTCCGAGTCGCGCGTGGCCCTGCTCTGGGAGGTGTGCACCGTCCCCGACTTCCGCCGCCTGCTCTTCGAGGACCACGTGGGGCAGCTCGCCTCGGTCTTCGTCGAGCTCTGCGACCACGGCCGGCTGCGCGCCGATTTCGTCCGCGCGGGCGTCGCCCCCCTCGAAGACCTCACCGGCGACGTCGACACCCTCGTCGCCCGCATCGCCTCGGTGCGAACCTGGACCTACCTCGCCAACCGCCCCTCCTGGCTCGACGCGGCGACCCGCTGGCAGGAGCACACCCGCTCGCTCGAAGACCAGCTCAGCGACGCCCTGCACGCGCGCCTGGTGCAGCGCTTCGTCGACGAGCCCGCCCCCAAGGCCAACGCCGCACCCCGCCCACGGCGAAGGCTCACCGAGGCGGAGACGAAGCCCGTCGACCCGAGGCACCCCTTCGCGGCGCTGAAGGGGCTGCGCGCCTCGCTCGCGCCGAAGGAACCCGAGACCACGGCCTCGCCCACGGCGTGGATGGAGTCGCTCATCGACGCCCCGCACCCTCGCTTTACCCTGAACGGTAAAGCCCAGGTGGTGCTGGCCCCCGAGGGCGAGGTGCTGGCGCGCCTCGTGGCGGGCTCGTCGGTGACCCTCCCCGACGTGCACCTGGAGACCTCCCCCTCGCTGGCGGCGCTGGGCGGCGGAGCCAGGGCGCGGCTGCTGCGGCGGCTGGTCGCGTGGTCGCGCGACGAGGTGAGCGCCCTGCTGGAGCCCGTGGAGGCCGCCGCGGGAGGAGCGGTCGACGCGGCGTGGTGGCGGGGGCTGCGGCACCAGCTGGCGCAGGGCCTGGGCTGCGCGCTGACGGCGGAGGTCGACGGGGTGCTGGCTGATCCGATGGCGGTGGACCGCGAGGCCCTGGCGGCGAGGGGGCTGGTGCTGGGGGCGAGGGTGGTGTTCGCGAGGGCGCTGCTGAGCCCGGAGGCGGTGGCGCGGCGGGTGACCCTGGTGCGGGTGCGCTACGGGGCGGGCGTCCGGGCGCCGTCGGCGGGCGCGGCGTCGATGGCGGCGGAGCCGGGGGTGTCGCCGAGGGCGTACCTGGCGATGGGCTACCCCGTGATGGGGGGGAGGGCGGTGCGCGCGGACGTGGTCGAGCGCATCGCGGCGGCGTGCGCGACCGAGGACGGGCGGCGCTCGCCCTTCGCGAGCTGGCTGGGCTGCGGCGCGCGAGAGGCCGAGCGGGTGGTGGCGGCCATCGCTCCGCAGGTGAGCGAGCGCGCCCCGGCGGTATAGGCTGCGCCGCGATGAACCTCCGCGGATCTTCCCTCGCAGTGTATTGCGGCTCCTCTCCGGGCCACGATCCGGTCTTCATGGCGCTGGCGACCGCCCTCGGCGCGGCGCTCGCCCTGGAGGGCGTGACGGTGGTCTACGGCGGCGCCTCGGTGGGGCTGATGGGCGGCGTGGCCGACGCCGCGCTGGCGCTCGGGGGCCGGGTGGTGGGCGTGCTGCCCGAGAGCCTGCGGGCGAGGGAGCTGGCGCACGACCGGCTGAGCGAGCTCCACATCACCGACGACATGCACGCCCGCAAGCTGATGATGGCCACCCTCGCCGACGGCTTCGTCGCCCTCCCCGGCGGCTACGGCACCTGGGAGGAACTCCTGGAGGTCGCCACCTGGCGGCAGATCGGGCTGCACACCAAGCCCGTGGTGGTGATCAACCACGGCGGCTACTACGACCCGATGCGAGCGCAGATCGACCGGGCCGTGGAGGCGGGCTTCATGCGCCCGGCGCTGCGGGGCTTCATCCACTTCGCGGAGGGCGTCAGCGACGCGGTGGAATACCTGCAAGGCTATGTGGCGCCCCTCGACGAGCGGGCGAAGTTCGCGAAGGGCTGAGCGCGACGGCCTCCGCGGGGAGCGGCGGCGGCGAGGAGTGGGCCATCGCCGTCTCCACCCGGGCCAGGCGATCGAGCACCTCGGCGAGCACGGCGCGCAGCTCGTTGGCGCTGCCGCCCTGCCTGTGGCGGAGCTCGGCGCCGGCCGCCTCGGCGTGGGCGATGCGGCTCTCCAGCAGCGTGTGCTGCGCGCTCACCGCCTGGATCGCGCTGGACAGCTCGTGGGTGCGCTGGTGCACCGCCGCGATGAGGTCGGCCTGCGGCTTGAGCTCCTTCTCGCGCCGCTCCTTGAGCTCCTTGAGCGAGGCCTCGTTCTGGTCGGCGCGCTGGAGCACGCGGCCGAGCTGCACCAGGATGGCCGCGAGCGTGAAGGCCACGCCGATCAGCGAGGTGGTGAGCGACGAGCTCATGGGAGCCTCCCGGGAGGAGGCACCGCCGCGCCGGGGGTCTGGCGACCTGTTCTGTTATTCTTCAATGTCATCTTCCGCTCCCTGTAGATCCACCGAGGCGCGTCGCCTCCGCGGGGTGAACGTGCGAGCAGTGTCTGGGTAGCACCGTCAGTTGAGACTGTCAACGCCCGCGGCGCGCTACGCCGCCCGCGCCACGGCCCGCGCGGTGAGCCGGCGCAGCGCCACGGCCCAGCGAGGCACGTGCCGCGCCTCGTGGTGCAGCCGGAAGCGCCGCCGGGGGATCGCGAGGGCCAGCGTGAGGGCCCACGCGTCGGCGTGGCTGTGCTGGGGGCAGCCCTCGTCGAGCAGGGAGTGCGCGAGCTCGTGCAGCACCCGGAGGTTCCACCGCAGGTCGTCGGCGCTGGAGCGCACCAGCAGCACGCGCGGCAGCAGCCCGCTGACGCCGCACCCGACGTCCGGCCGGGGGATCACCAGGTAGCCCAGGTGCGCCGCCATGATCTGCCCCGAACCCCCCGCGAAGGGGTCGAGCAGGTCGGTGCGCTCGTGCGCGTCGTCGGCGATGCCCTCGAGCAGCGCCACGTCCACCAGCCACGGTCGCTCGAGGATCGCGTGTACCTCGGCGTACGCGGGAGACGGGAGCTTGCGTCGGCGTATCGGTGGCACCCCTCCACCATAGCGGCAGCGGCGCTCCGAGGCGCTCCTCGGGGCCCTCCAGCGCTCCGCTGGATACCCAGGACAGACGCGACAGTCACGTGACAGGCAATGTCACCGTGCCGGGCGCCCGCCGGGTCATCGCCCGCGGGCGCCTCGCTTCGGGGCGGTGGCCTTCTTCGCCGCGGCGGCCTTCTTCGCCGCGTGCTCGCGCGCCATCTGCGCCTCCAGCTCGCGCACCCGGGCGGTCTGCGCCTCGAGCGCCGCCTCGATGCGCGCGGGGTCGGCGAGCTCCTCGGCGACGCGCGCCAGCTTGATGATGTCTTCGGGGGTGACGATGCCGCGCAGGATGTACCGCGAGCTCCCCGCCACGGCCTCCCAGGCGTGCGCCCGGATCTTCGGCTCTCGCCGCTTCGCCTCGGCCAGCGCGTCGTCGAAGCCGATGGCGTTCATCATGTGCGGGCGGGCGCTCTCCCGCGACGTCGGGCCCCTCGCGGAGTCCTCGTCGCCGGGCGCCCCTTCGCCCAGCAGCAGCCAGCGCTCGGACACCTCGGCGCCCCGGGCGATGCGCTTGAGCGTCGCCCGCTCGACCGCCCCCTCGTCGCGATCGAGGTTGCGCAGCACGCCGTTGAGCTGCGACGGCGTGGCGAAGCCCGAGCGCCGCCCGAGCTCCCGCTCGCTCCAGCCCCGCTCCTCGAGGATCGTTCGTATCCGGTCTGCGACGCCTGCCACGGGGCGCATCGTAGCACCATTGACACCCCGCAATGACGAGCGGGAGGGTGTCAGCCTCGAATGCCGATGGGGGCGCTCGGTCGGGCTCGCAGCAGGGTGTGCGCGAAGGGCCACTCGGCGTCGGTCCACTGCCCGGCGCAGGCGAAGCCCGACTCGTCGCCCCAGGCGCGCAGCTCGTCGGTGCGGAAGCGGTGGCTCGACTCGGTCCAGATGCTCTCCCCCTCGGCGAAGCGGATGGTCTCGCCGCGCAGGTGCACCTCGCACGCGCGCCTCGCCACGAGGTGCATCTCGATGCGGCGGTCGCGGGCGTTCCACCGGGCCTCGTGGGCGAAGTCCGGGAGGGCGAAGTCGGCCCCGCACTCGCGGTTGATGCGCACCAGCAGGTTGCGGTCGAAGGCCGCCGTCACCCCGAGCGCGTCGTCGTAGGCGGGGAGCAGCCGCTCGGCGGGCTTCTCCAGGTCCGTCGCCAGCAGCAGCGCGTCGCCGGGGGAGAGGGTCGCGCGCACGTCCCGGAGGAAGCCGAGCGCGTCGCGGCGGTCGAAGTTCGAGAGGTTGCTGCCGAGGAAGAGCACCAGCCGGCGCGCGCCGGGCACCCTCGCGGCGCGGCGCAGCCCGTCGAGGTAGGTGGCCTCGACGGGGCGCACCTCCACCCCGTCGAGCTGCTCCAGCGCCCGCTGACACTCCTGGAGGGCGGATGCGGAGACGTCCACCGCGGTGAACACCGTGCGGGGCTGGCGCGCGGTGACCGCCCGCAGGAAGAGCGCGGCCTTGCGCCCGCCGCCGGGGCCGAGCTCGACCACCTCGAGGGGGCCGTCGAGGGCGCGCACCACGTCGCCCGCGTGGCGCTCGATCATCCGCAGGTCGGCGCGGGTGAGGCCGTACTCGGGCAGCTCGGTGATGGCCTCGAAGAGGGCCGACCCGAGGGCGTCGTAGAGCAGCGCCGCAGGGAGGGTTTTGGGCGAGGCGCGCAGGCCACGGAGGACGGCCGTCACAATGGGCTCATCGGTCATGCGGCGCTCCCGTCGTCGACGCAGCGGAGCGTCGCATACACGTGCTGGTAATGGGGCTGAAACCAGTTGCGAAACGAGCGGCGCAGGAAGCACCCCGCGGTGCGGGCGGAGGCGCCCTTGAGGACGAAGTGCTCGCCGTCGAAGAAGCTGGCCGAGTAGCCCTTGTAGAAGGGCAGCGGGGTGAATCCCTCGAAGGGAGCGAAGGGCGTGCGGGTCCACTCCCAGCCGTTGCCGAGCATCTCGTCGACGCCGAGGGCGCTTCGGCCCGCGGGGTGCGCTCCCACCGGCGTCGGGTCGACCTGGGCGAAGCCGAAGTTGCCGTGGACCCCAGGCACGGGAGCCGTCTCTCCCCAGGGGAAGGGGTTCTCCCGGCCGTCGGGGGTGGCGTAGGCCGCGCGGTGCCACTGGGCCTCGGTGGGGAGCGAGCAGCCCTGCCAGCGGGCGAAGGCGCGGGCCTCGGCCTGGCTCACATACACGGGCGTCGCCATCGGCAGCGGAAGCTCGCCGAACATCGCCCGCCACCACCAGCGGCCGTCGCGGCGCGACCAGAAGGCCGGGTGCTCGATGCGCTCGCGGTCGCGCCACGCGCGGTCGTCGTCGCGCCAGAGGGAGTCGTCGCGGTAGCCGCCGGCCTCGACGAAGCGCAGCCACTCGGCGTTGGTGACCTTGTGCGCTCGGATGCGGAACGCGGGCACGTCGACGGCGTGCGCCTCGTACTCGTTGTCCCAGGCGCCGTATGGGTTCTCCGAGCGAGCGAGCCCGAGGGTGGCCCGACCCGCGGGGACCTCCACCCACGCGGGGGGAGGAGGCGCCACGTCGTCCCAACGCGCGAGGCCTCCGGGCCTGAGCGAGCCTGCCGGCAGCCGGTGCAGCAGGTAGGAGAGCGTCTCGGCGTGCATCAGCCGGTGCTCCACGGCGAGGCGGGCGGCCCACCCCCCGGCGAGCCATCCCTCGAAGGGGGCGCGCGACAGGGCCTCGTCGACGTCGACGCGGGTGTCGGCGACCCACTGGCGGATGGAGCCCTCCGAGGGCCAGTCGGCCGCCGCGTCGCGGGGCAGCTCGCCGTGGACGGGGTCGATGCCGAAGGCGAAGAGGCGCTCGAAATCCTCGCGGCGAGAGGGAGCGCGGAGGCAGTCTCGGACGAGGAGGTTCCAGTCGAAGGCGTCGAGGTGGCCGAGGTAGAAGATCAGCCGGTGGCGCTCGGCGATGGGGCGGGCGAGCAGGGCCTCGGGGGTGAGCCGCGCGAAGAGGGAGTCGGTCTCGCTCCGGGCCGAATGGAGCTCGGTGATCAGCGCGTCGCGGGTCGGGTCACGGGTCACGCCTTCGGCTCCTCGGTGTCCTCTACGCCATCCATCGGGGAGAAGTTACCTGCTCTCCGACTGTGGCCCTCGCTCCCGGCTCGCCAGCCCCCGCGCGAGCCCATTGGACGCCGCCGGAGCAATGCCCTAGCGATGGCCTCCGAGGAGAAGCACCAGTCATGGAGTACGAGCTGTTCTACTGGCCGGGAATCCAGGGGCGAGGGGAGTTCATCCGGCTCGCGCTCGAGGACGCAGGCGCGCGCTACGTCGACGTGGCCCGAGGGCCCGAAGGGGTGAAGGCCATCGCCCGAGTGCTGCGCGGAGAGGGCTTCGAGGGCCCCGCTCCCTTCGCGCCGCCGGTGCTGAAGCACGGCCCGCTGGTCATCGCCCAGGTGGCCAACATCCTCCACTACCTCGCTCCCCGCCTCGGCCTCGCGCCCGACGGCGAGGCGGCGCAGCACCAGGCGCTGCAGCTACAGCTCACCGTCGTCGACCTCGTGGCGGAGGTTCACGACACGCACCACCCGGTGAGCACCGCGCTCTACTACGAAGACCAGAAGCCCGAGTCGCGACGGCGCGCGGCGAGCTTCGTCTCCCAGCGGCTGCCGAAGTTTCTCGGGTACTTCGAGCGGGCTCTCGCTCGCAACGGCGAGGGCGAACACCTCCTCGGCGGCGCCGTGAGCTACGTCGACCTCTCCCTCTTCCAGGTGGTCGAGGGGCTGCGCTACGCCTTCCCCCGAGCGATGGCCCTCGCCGAACCCAAGGCGCCCAGGGTGGTCGCGCTGCGCGACCGCGTCGCAGAGAGGCCCAGGCTCGCCGCCTACCTGAGCTCGCCCCGGAGGCTCGCCTTCAACGAGAGCGGCATCTTCCGGCGCTACCCCGAGCTCGACCTCGTGCCCGGCGAGGAGTGACCCCTCAGCGCCCGCCGCGCAGAGAGCGGGGGACGGCGACGCGCTCGATGCACGCGAAGAGCGCCTGCGTGAGAAGGGCCAGCGCCGCGGCGGGCAGCGCGCCCTCCATGATGGTCGCCGTCGAGTCGAGGCGGATGCCCCGGAGGATGGGCTGCCCGTAGCCCCCGGCGCCCACCATCGCCCCGAGGGTGGCGGTGCCCACGTTGATCACCGCCGCGGTCTTCACCCCCGCCAGGATCGACGGCAGCGCGAGCGGCAGCTCCACCAGACGCAGCCTCGCGAAGGGCGGCAGGCCCAGCGCCTCGGCGCTCTCCCGCAGCGCGGGGGAGATGCCTCGAAGGCCCGCGACGGTGTTCTGCACGATGGGCAACAGCGAGTAGAGGAAGAGCGCCGCCACCGCGGGCGCCGCGCCGATGCCCAGCAGCGGGATCAGCAGCACCAGCAGGGCCAGCGAGGGCACCGTCTGCAGGACGCCCGCGGCGCCCAGCACCAGCGTCCCCAGGCGAGGGCGCTTCGCCGCCGCCACCCCCAGCGGCACCGCGCAGAGCACCGCCGCGAGCAGCGACGAGAGCACCATCGCGAGGTGCTCTCGGGTGCGCTGCCAGACGCGCTCGGCGCGGCCCTCGGAGGCGACGGCGGTGCGCAGCCCCCGGTGCGCCTCCAGCCAGGCCGCGGCGACGGAGGACTCCGTGCGGCGGCGGCGCTTCACCTGGTCGTTGAGGTCGATCATGGTGGCGGCGTCGAGGCTGCCGCCGAGAGACTCCAGCGCCCTCGCGCAGCCGGGAGAGCGGCGGGGCAGGTCGGCGCGGTAGAGCAGCACCGCGGAGTACTCGGGGAAGTACTCGCGGTCGTCGGAGAGCACCCGGAGGCGGTGCCAGGCGATCTCCGCATCGGTGGTGTAGAGGTCCGTCGCTTGAATCGCTCCGGACGAGAGCGCGCGGTAGGCGAGGTCGTGGTCCATGCCTCGGACGTCGCGCTGGGGCAGGCCGTAGCGCGCCCGCAGCCCCGCCCACCCGTCGGCCCGGTCGAGAAACTCGTGCGACAGCCCCAGCGCGAGCCCGGGCTCCCGCTGCAGGTCGCTGAGGGTGCGCAGCCCGCGGGCGCTGGCGAGGGCCTCGGGGACGCCGATGGCGTAGGTGTTGTTGAAGCCCAGCGGCGCGGTCATCGCCACGCCCTCGCGGGCCAGCGCCCGGCGCATCCCCCGGAGGTCGCGCGCGTCGACGCCGCGGAGCAGCTCGGACGCCAGCGTCCCGGTGTACTCGGGGTACGCGTCGATCTCGCCCGAGCGCAGGGCGCGCCAGAGCACGGCGGTGCCCCCGAGCTGGCGACGGTGCTCGGTGACCGCGCCCCCGGCCGCGCAGGCCCTCGCCGCCACCTCGCCGAGGATCACCCCCTCGGTGAAGTTCTTGGAGCCCACCCGCACGGCCTTCGGGGCGCACCCGAGGGCGCAGAGCGCCAGCAGCACGGCCCCCCTCACGGCGCCTCCCGCCAGGCGTCGAGGAAGTCCCTCACGAAGCCCTCCGACGGCGCGCTCTCCAGCGCCGAGAGCGGTCCCCGCTGCACCACCCGGCCGTCGCGCAGCAGCACCACCAGGTCGCCGAAGTGCCTCGCCTCTCGCAGGTCGTGCGTCACCAGCACCACCGTCTTCCCCAGCGTCCTGAACACCTCCCTCAGGTCGCGCTGCAGCTCGGCCCGCACCATCGGGTCGAGCGCCCCCAGCGGCTCGTCGAGCAGCAGCATCTCCGGGTCGAGCGCCAGCGCCCGCATCAGCGCCACCCGCTGCCGCTGCCCCCCGGAGAGCTCACCCGGGTGCCTGTCGAGCAGCGCCTCGGGGAGCCTCGCCAGCGCAGCGAGCTCGGCCACGCGGGCGTCGATCCTGGGCGTCTCCCAGCGCAGCCATCGCGGGAGCAGCGCGACGTTCTGCCTCGCGCTGAGGTGAGGGAAGAGCCCGCCCTCCTGGATGACGTAGCCCACCCTGCGGCGCAGCGCCTCCACGCTGGCCGGGGTGACGCCCTCGCCCAGCACCCGGAGCGTCCCCTCGTCGGGGGCGATGAGGCCGTTGATGAGCCGGAGCAGCGTGCTCTTGCCGCAGCCGCTCGGCCCGAGGAGCACCGTGGTGCGCCCGACAGGGACGTCGAGGTCGATGGGCCCGAGGGCCACCGCGCCGCCGTAGCGCTTCGTCACGCCGACGAGCGAGGCCGCGGTCGGGCCGTGGGCGGTCATCGACCCGGCGCGCTGCTACGCCAGGCCCTGCACCATGAGCACGGCGGTGAGCACCGCGGCCACGGTCACCGGGATGCTGAAGTTGTCGTCGAGCCGCTCGGAGTAAAGCTCCGTCAGCGCGCCGCTCACGCCCGCGATGGAGCCCAGCAGCGCGGCCTGCGCCCACGCCATCGGGAAGCCCACCCGCAGCACCAGCGTCGCCGCGAGGCCCGCCACCAGCGCGAAGGCCGCGGTGCCCTCCAGCGAGCGCCCGCTGCGCAGCCGGGTGCGGCCCCAGCGGCGGCCCACCAGCGAGGCCGCCGTGTCGCCCACCGCCAGCGCCATCACCGCCGCCGCGCACGCCGGGCGGGGGAAGGCCATCGCGATGAGCAGCAGGCCCGTCACGAACCACGTCGACGAGTTGACGCGGTGGCGCTCGTGGTCGTGCGCCACCGGGCCGAAGAGCGTCATCATCAGCTCGTTGACTCGGGTACTGCGCACCCGGAGAAACTCCGCCGTCCACGCGAAGACCGCCACCACCAGCGGCAGCCCCACCAGCCACGCGCGCGAAGGGAGCAGCACCGTCAGCGCCGTCGCCCCGGTGCCCATGCCCACGTGCATGATCATCCGGGCGCGGTTCATCGGTCGCGGGGGCCGGGCCGCCGCGGTCATGCGCGCCAGCGCCGCCTCGAGGGCCTCCTGCGCGGGGCGCACCTGCTCGCCGAAGCGCGCCCAGGCCGACTCGCCCGCCTCTGCAGGCATCGCCTGCTCCAGCGTCTCCAGGGCCTCTCTCAGCGCCTCTCTCAGCGCCGCCGCCCGGGGCTCCATCTCCGCCTTCAGGGCGGCGCGCATCTGCTCGGTCACCTCCGTCGCCCGCTGCCGCAGCGCCGCGTGCGAGGTGTTGTCCGGCAACGCCCGTTCGACCGCTTCGAGCAGGTCGGAGAGCTCATCGGCGATGCGTTGGCCTTCGAGGCTCGTCGTGAGCGTCATATGATTTGAACAGAGCACTTAAGGGCTCTCTCCCGCAGGGTCAACCATGGCCAGGGCGGTGGCCTCGGCGGCGCGCTGCCCATATACGGGCCGTCGAGCCCCGATGCCTGGACCCGTCCCCAGCACCCCCCGCGCGCCGGGGTTTCCCATCGTCGACCTCGTGCGAGAGGCGCTGCGCTTCGCCCCGGTGGGGGTCAGCGTCGCGGCGGGGCTGCGCGGGGGCGTCGCCATGGGGGTTCCGCTGCTGCTCGCGGGGGCGCTGCACGCTCCGGCCCTCTCGTGGATGGCCCTCTCGGGCTTCCTGGTGAGCATCGTCGACAAGGGCGGCGCCTGGCGCACCCGCGCCTCCGCGATGGCGTGGGCCACCCTCGGGGCCTGCGCCGCCTGCGCCCTCGGGCCCCTCGCAGGAACCCGCCTCGACGCCTCCCTCGCGCTCGCCTTCGTGGGCGCGACGGCGCTCAGCTTCGTTCGCATCTACGGCGCCGGGGCGGTGGGCGCCGGGATGATCACCCTGGTGCTGCTGCTGGTCTCCCTCGCCCGCCCGGATCCCTCCCTCGCGCGCTGCCTCGAAGGCGCCGCGGGCGCCGGAGCCGGGGGCGTGTGGGCGATGGTCCTCGCGCTGTCGCTCTGGCCGCTCCGTCCGTACCGGCCCGCGAGGCTCACCGTGGCCCGCGCGCTGCGCGCCGTCGCCGCGCTCGCCACGGAGGTGGCCGGGCTCCCGCTCGACGAGGCCTCCGCGGCGGCCCTGCGCGGGCGACGGGCGGCGGTGCGCCAGGCCATCGAGGAGGCGCGCACCACGCTCGCGGCCACGAGGCGAGGGAGGCGGGGCGACACGGGCCGGGGCGAGCGGCTGCTCATCGTGCTGGAGAGCGCCGACCAGACCTTCGCCGCGGTGGTGGCCCTCCGGGAGCTGCTCGGGGGAATGCGCGCCCAGGGTTCGGACGCCATGGCCGACGCGGTGGTCCCTGCGATCGAGGCGCTCTCGGGGGACGTGCTGCGTCTCGCGGCGGTGATCGAGGCCGAGGGGCCCGACGCGCCCATCGCGCTGTCCCCGCTGGCGGCCGCCGCCCGGGGAGCGACGGGCGACGCGGCGCTCGCGGAGGCGCTGCTCCAGAGGGCGCGCACGCTGATGGAGGAGGCCGCGGGCGCGGCGTCCACGCTGGAGGAGGAGCGCCCGGTGGAGGCGCCCCCCGCGGAGGCGGAGGCGGACGAGGGCACCTCCTGGCAGGAGCACTGGACCTGGCGGTCGTCGGTCGCGCGGCACTCGCTGCGGGTCGGGGTGACGGTGGCGCTGGGGGTGTGGCTCACGCATCACTTCGCCCTGGAGCGGGGCTACTGGGTCACCATGTCGGCGGCGGTGATCCTCCAGCCGCAGCTCCCGGCGACGCTGTCGAGGGCCATCCAGCGGGTGCTGGGGACGGTGCTGGGCGGCGTGGTGGCGGCGCTGCTGATGTCGCAGGTGCACGACCGGCACGCGATGCTGGCGCTGGTGTTCGCGCTGTCGGTGGTGAGCGTGGCGGTGCAGCCGATCAACTACGCGCTGTACTCCGCGCTGCTCACGCCGACCTTCGTGCTGCTGGCGGAGGCGGGGGTGCACGAGCCGGGATTGGTGAGGGCGCGCATCGTCAACACGGTGCTGGGCGGGGCGCTGGCGCTCGCGGGCGCCCGGCTGCTGTGGCCGATGTCCGAGCGGGAGCTGTTTCCCAACACGGCCGCGGAGGTGCTGGACGACGTCCGCGCGCTGGCGGCCGCGGCGCTGGCGACGGGCTTCGAGCCGGAGCGCTACCACTCGGCGCGGCGCGCGACGGGCATCGGCCTCATCGACGCGGACACCTCGCTCCAGCGCTGGATGGCCGAGTCGCCCCGGCGCGCGGCGCACCTGGAGGCCCCGATGGCCTTCGTGGTGTACGTGCGCGGCCTCACGTCGGCGCTGGTGGCGCTCGGGTCCGCCCGGCCGCTGGCGTCGTCGCCCGCGTCGCTCGACGCCTTCGCCGCCGCGGTGGAGGCGGAGCTCGCGGAGCTTCGCGCGGCCATCGTCGAGGCGAGGGCGCCGCGAGAGCCGGCAGACGTCGCAGGGGCCGCGGAGGCGGCGGGCGAGGGGCCTGCGCTGCGCAGCCGACTGGAGCACGTGGCGCAGCAGGTGACGATGCTGCGAGGGAGCGTCGCGCGGTGGACGACGCCCGAGGGGTGAGGTCGAGGGTCTCGGCCCCCTCACCGCGCTGCCGCGCGCCCTCACCCCCGCGGGGCGGGGGCAAGGGCTCGGACGTCTTCAGTCCGAGCGCGAACCTGACAGCTACCTGAGCCCTTGCCCCCGCCCCGCGGGGGTGAGGGCGCGCGGCAGCGCGGTGAGGGGGCTGTCCCTCCCTCTCACCCCGACGCGCTGGCCCGGTAGCGCTCCGCCACCTCCGCGGCGACGCGGCGCACAAAGGCGCTCGCGCTCGAGGCCACGTGAAGCTCGAGCCCCGGCATCAGCTCCACCCGCTCCCATGGGCTCGCGCCCGCGATCGCGCCCGCCGTGGGCGCGGCGCTCGACTCCACCGGCTTGGGAGCGAAGCCGTGCCGCTGCGCCAGCGCCTCGTCGCTCGCCTGGAGCTGCACGTGGATCTCGTCGAGGTGCTCGCCCTCCCGCCGCAGCTTCGCGATGATCCTCGCTCGTAGCTGGAAGCTCGCCCCATACCGCGTCGCCGCGCCCCGGAAGGGGACCGGCGTCAGCAGTCCACGGTCGATCCATGAGTGGAGCGTGTCCCTCGACACCCCGATCTCCGCAGCCAGCTCCCGCGCGCTCAACGCTCCAGGCTCCTCCACCGGACCTCGTCTGCTCACCGACGGACTCCCTTCCTACGATCGAGCTTGAAAATGACTCGATGGGAGGCTGTTTATCCTCCGTGCAGAAGAAATATCACTCGATGTGGGCTTCGATCATCCTCCGTGGAGCAAAAAAATGACTCGTGTGGGGAGACTTCATCCTCCGGTGAGCAACCCGTCTGCTCGCACGGAGGAGCGGACCCTTCCCATCGAGTCAAATCTGAGCGCGCACGGGGCATTTGACACCCTGCCGCGGGATACCTGTACCTTCGCGCCACCATGAAGACCCTCTCCATCCTGTGCGCTGCGGCCTTCCTCGCGGGCTGCGCCTCCGATGAGGTCGACGCGATCCCTGGCGAGGATGACTGGGCCTCCGACCAGATCGTGGGGGCCAACTCGGTCGGTCGGCGCATGGCCGTCGAGGGCTTCGTCTACGTGCCGGTGGGCTCCCTGCAGTCGACCATCACCAGCGCGGTCACCGCGCAGATGCGCGTGCTCTTCGGCGCCGCGCGCACCAGCGACATCGGCCTCTCCGAGCGGCAGCCGATCATCAACCCGACCTCCTTCCGCCGCGACGAGGTGTCCGTCGTCGACACCGCCCGGCCGACCGCCGCGCCCCGCACCATGTGGCGCGTCCGCTACACCTACCGCTCTCGCGCCGTCGTGCCGCGCAGCCTCGCGACCACCAGCACCATCCCCACGGCGACGCTCTTCCCGGTCTCCCTCGGGGCGCGCGCCGACGGGGTCATCGAGCGCTGCCAGGCCGACCGCACCCACGGCCTCTCCGCGGCCACCATCTGGTACCACTTCCAGCCCACGCTCCCGGACTGCGCGGCGGCCATCGAGGCCGAGCGCCAGCAGATCGAGGCCGACCGCCGGAGGCTCACCACCCCCGACCGGCAGGTGACCGCCAGCGAGGTCGGGCGGCTCTACCTCCCGCTCACCATGGCCTTCACGCCCCTCGAGTCCAACGAGGCCGCGTCGCCCGAATACCACCGGCTGTATGAAGACGACCGCCTCGTGGCGTACTCGTTCTTCGGGCTCGACAACGAGGCCGACGCCTACGACTACGGCGCCAAGAACTACTTCACCTGGCTGCGCACCGTCACCCGCGCGCAGCCCACGATGCGCTTCAGCGTCCCCGACGGCACCGACCTCCTCGCGGTCACCTGGAACAGCCGCCCCATCGCCAACGTCACCTACGAGCGGGTGATGGCCTGGGTGCTCGACGACGCCAACTACCCCTCGGAGGTCTCCTCGGCCGATCGCCGGGCCTTCCGGCTGCAGGTGCTGCGGCAGTGGCGCGGGCACTACGTGCACCTGGGCATGAACGCGCAGGTGAGCACCGAGGGCCGCTCGCGGCTGGTGCCCATCGAGCTGCGCACCTGGTACGGCGACGAGGAGAACGACCAGCGCGCGGCGGCGCGGCGGTACGCGGCGGCGTTCCGCGACGGGGACGTCTTCCAGTACACCGGGCACTCGCACCTGGGCTTCGGCCCGCTCGACCCGGTGAACTATCCGGCCTCGGTCTTCCCCAACAAGTACCAGCTGATGATGGTGAACAGCTGCGTGTCGTTCAACTACTACAACCAGTTCTTCCGGCTGCACCCGGGCGGCAGCGCCAACCTCGACACCATCACCAACGGCATCGAGGTCTACCTCGAAGGCGCCGGGACCTCCTCCGCGCGCTTCATCCTCGCCCTGATGGACGGCCGCTTCCGCAACTACCGCGCGATCCTCACGGACATGCGCGTCGACCTGCCGTGGGAGCCCGCCCATGACCCCAACCGCGTGGCCGACGGCGAGCTCGACAACCAGTTCACGCAGGCCCGCTTCCCGATGACGCTCACGCCCGCGCGCTGAGGGGGCCGTGAGGCTACCGCCGCGCAGCCGGCGTGCGCTATCACCGGGGGTGCCATGACAACCGCACCCTGGGTCGTTCACAAGTTCGGCGGAACCAGCGTCGCTAGCGCCCAGCGATACCGCGACGTGGCGGCCATCGTCGCGCGCGAGCCCGGCGCCCGGAAGGCCGTGGTGGTGTCGGCGATGGCGAGGGTCACCGACGCGCTCATCGCCCTGACGGAGCTCGCCCGCGCGAGGGACGAGCGCTACGTCGCCCGGCTGGCGGAGCTGGTCGAGCGGCACGTCGAGGCCGCGAAGGAGCTGCTACCGGAGCCGGCGTACCTGGCGCTGACGGCGGTGCTGCGCGCCGACGCGGCGGACATCGCGGACGTGCTGCGGGCGATCTGGCTGGCCCGCACCTGCTCCGAGGAGCTCACCGAGCTGGTGTCGGGCTACGGGGAGATCTGGTCGGCGCAGATGCTGGGCGCTCACCTCGGGGCCACGGGCCGGAGCGCTCGATGGCTCGACGCGAGGAAGGTGCTGGTGGTGCGCCCCGGGGAGACCGGCCCGGTGGTGGACTGGTCGGCGTCGAGGGCGCTGCTGATGGCGTGGCTGGCGAGCGAGCCGACGGACGAGCTGGTCATCACGGGCTTCGTGGCGCAGACGCCGGAGGGGGTTCCCACGACGCTCAAGCGCAACGGGAGCGACTTCTCGGCGTCGATCTTCGGCTCCCTCCTCGACGCCTCCGCCGTCACCATCTGGACCGACGTGGACGGGGTGCTCAGCGCCGACCCGCGGCGCGTCCCGGAGGCGGTGGTGCTCGATGAGATGTCCTACGACGAGGCCATGGAGCTCGCGTATTTCGGCGCCAAGGTGCTGCACCCCCGCACCATGGCCCCCTGCGTGGCGCAGGGCATCCCCATCTGGATCCGCAACACCTTCAACCCGACGCACCCGGGCACTCGCATCCACCGGGCCGAGCCTGCGAAGGCGGGCGTCCCCGCGGTGAAGGGCTTCTCCACCGTCGACGGCATCGCGCTCATCAACGTCGAGGGCACCGGGATGATGGGCGTCCCCGGCGTGGCGCAGCGCATCTTCGGCTCGCTGCGCTCGGTGAGCGTCTCCGTGGTGATGATCTCCCAGGCGAGCTCGGAGCACTCGGTGTGCTTCGCGGTGCCGGAGGCGCAGGCGGCCGTGGCGCACGCGACGGTGGAGAAGGCCTTCGCGTCGGAGGTGCACCGGGGGCAGATCGAGCGCGTCGACGTGGTGCTCGGGTGCAGCGTGCTGGCCGCCGTGGGAGAGCGCATGGCCGACACGCCCGGCGTGGCCGCGAGGCTCTTCGGGTCGCTCTCCAAGGCGGGCATCAACGTGCGCGCCATCGCGCAGGGATCGTCCGAGCGCAACATCTCCCTGGTGGTCGACCGCGCCGACTCGACGCGCGCGCTGCGGGCCGTGCACGCGGGCTTCTACCTCTCCGACCAGGTGATCTCCGTCGGCGTGGTGGGCCCCGGTCTCGTGGGCCGCGCGCTGCTGGCCCAGCTCGAGGCGCAGGCGCCGCTGCTGCGGGCGCGCTTCAAGCTCGACCTGCGGGTGCGGGCCATCGCCAGCTCGACGCGCATGGTGCTGGGCGATCCTTCGCTGGCGGCCGATGCGTGGGAGGGCGGAGGGTCGGCGGTTCCGACGGACCTCACGGCGCTGGCCGAGCACATCCGCCCGTCGCACCTGCCGCACGCGGTGATCATCGACTGCTCCGCGAGCGACGCCGTCGCCGAGCGCTACGCCGGTTGGCTCGATCGGGGCATCCACGTGATCACCCCCAACAAGCGAGCGGGAGCGGGACCGCTGGAGCGCTACCGGGCCATCAAGGAGCGGGCGCAGGCGCGGCGCACGCGCTTCTTCTACGAGGCCACGGTGGGGGCGGGGCTGCCGGTGATCACCACGCTGCGCGACCTGATCCAGACGGGCGACCGGGTGACTCGCATCGAGGGGGTGCTCTCCGGGACGCTGTCGTACGTGTTCAATTCGTACACGGGGGAGCTCGGCTTCTCGGAGGTGGTGCGGCAGGCGAAGGCCCTCGGGTACACCGAGCCCGATCCGCGCGACGACCTCGCGGGGACCGACGTCGCCCGCAAGCTGGTGATCCTCGGGCGGGAGATGGACCTCGCCATGGAGCTCGATGCGGTGACGGTGCAGAGCCTGGTTCCGGAGGCGCTGCGGGGGGCGGACGTGGAGGCCTTCATGACGGGCCTCGCGGACTTCGACGCCCCGATGGCGGCGGCGCTGGAGGAGGCGAGGGCCGCGGGCGAGGTGCTGCGCTACGTCGGGGTGATCGAGGCCGACGGGCGGGCGAGCGCGTCGCTGCGGCGGTATCCGCTGGCGCACCCCTTCGCGAGGGTGGGGGCGAGCGACAACATCCTGGCCTTCACGACGGCGCGGTACCACACGCAGCCGCTGATCGTGCAGGGCCCCGGGGCGGGGCCGGAGGTCACCGCGGGGGGCGTCTTCGCCGACCTGCTGCGGCTGGCCTCTTCGGTGGGGTGAGCGTCGTCACCGCGCAGAGACGCGCCGGCGCAGACCCCACGGGTCGAACATCGCGCGCAGGAGCGTATCCAGGCGACCGCTGTCGAGCGCGACCTCGTAGCGCGCTCGCGGGAAGGACTCCCGATCGGCCGGACCGTCGTGTAGCGTCTCCATCTCCACTCGATAGAGCGTGCCGTCGTGCTCCACGACCCGGACGTCGTACACGAAGTCGAGGGTCACATACGGCCGCCGCACAGACCACGCCGCCACCCGGTCGCCCCACGGTGCTCGCCACACCCTCGGCGCCTGCACCATCCCTCCCATCTCATAGCGCTCGGCGACGGCCCTCGCCCAGCGACGATCATCGGCTCTGTAGTCCGTGAACTCCGCGGCGTCCGTCGCGTAGACGTCCGCGCCGTCGCAAACCCCCAGCAGCCCGTGCTCCGTCCTCGGCGCCCTCGGCGGAACGTCGTAGGCCGTAAGGAAGGGCATCCATTCGATCGAGCTCCCACCCGGCGCGCACGCGTACGACCTCGGCGCGTCGGACACGGGGAGCCCCCTCGCGACGGCCGGCGTCCCGACTCTCCACGCAGTCAGCAGCGTCTCGTCATTGCGCCAGCCCAGCAGGGTGTCGCCGTGACCGACGAAGGACACTGCTGCCAGGCTCCGCTCGGTCCAGCGGGCGGTGGCCACGTAGCCCGCGCCCCGACGCACATGCATCGTGACCCCCTCGGTCGTCGTCACCGCGAGCTGCGAACCGTCGCTGCTCCGCGCGCAGCTCGTGGGCGCCAGTCCGCGTCTCCGTGTCCACGCGGACTGCACCTGCCCGCGCACCCGCACCTCGAACCGCCCGCGCCTCCGGACCAGCGCGCTGTCTTCATCACACTCGCTCACGAGCGTGTAGCCCGTCGGAACCTCCGGCGACCTCGCGGGGCCCTCAGTGCGTGCCTCGATCTCGTCCACGGACTGCGGCCTGAGGTAGCGCCCGCTCCGCGTATCGAAGTGCGCGTAGCACCAGGCCACCTCGCGCTCGTCGACGTGCTGCGCATCGACCCCGAGGTCGCGTCGACACGTACGTCGCCAGGCCACCGACCACGTCGCTGGTGGGTCCGCCGAGGCGTCGTGCGGGTGAGCGACGAGCGCCGCAAGAACGGTGGCCACGTACCAGAGCACCCGACGATCCATCGCCGTCGCGTAGAGTCAGGAGGGGCGGCGACGCAACTATCACGCGGGAACCCCGCTCACCCGTCCCCGGTCGGCTTCACCTTCGCCCGCTTCTTCCGCGCCCTCACCTCGACGCCGTTGGCCGTCAGCGACACGCTCACCGACCCGTCGGCGTACACCCGAGCGACGAAGGGCACCTCGGTCTGCGCGACGATCTCCCGCATCACCGGCAGCGCCGCGACCCAGGCCCGGGCGATCTCGGCTCCCTTCAGGTCGCCGCCCACGAGCACGAAGACCGCGGTCGCCGCCTCGAAGAGCGCCACGATCTCTGCGGGGCGATGGAGAATCTGCTCGTCCTTGGTCAGCGCCACCCAACCCGACGCGCCGACCTTCGTCAGCCACACCTCGTCGGGGTCGTCCTTCTTGAAGTGGTCGTCGTGCACCTCGACCGACGCGCCCGAGGCGCGCAGCGCGGAGGCGACGATCTTCCCTCCCAGCGAGCGATCGACGAAGAAGGTGAGGGGCTCACGCAGCCGCGTCACGGTCACGCAACTCGCAGCGCATGGCGGCGACGATCTGCGCCTCGCTCACGCCGAAGTCCTCGGCCAGCTCGGAGACCTCCTCGCCTGCCCGCAGGCGGGCAGCGACCTCCTGCGTCGGAACACCCGTCCCCGCAATGACCGGGCGTCCGAAGCTCACGGCGGGATCGACAACGATGTGCCTCGGAGCATCGGGTGCGCTCTGCGAGCCAGGGAAGGGATAGAGCTTGATGGGCAGCCCGTCGACGCCGCGCTCGACCCGACGCAGCGCGCCGGAGAGCAGCGCGCGCGCGCCGAGCTGACCTCCCTTGGACGCGTTGACCAGAAGGTTGAGGTGCTCGACGAAGAGGTCGACGCCGTTCGTCTCGAACTGCTGCTGGAGCAGCGGCCGCTGGAGCCCGAGCTCCTTGCGGACGTAGCGCAGCGCGGAGCGGATGCTACGCAGCGGAACGTCGTGCTCGCGGCGCAGGCTCGCGAGGATGTGGCACTCGACGAGGTTGTTGAACGAGAGGACCACGCTGCGACCGACCTTGCCGGGCAGCTCGATCACGCCGGGATCGCGTCGGCCCCCGACCATGCGACCGCACACCCACTGCCGGAGCGTGGTCGGCGGCAGCCGGAGGTAGTGCGCCGCCTCGCGGAGCGGGTACGCCGGGACATCCCGACGGTCGACGCCGCGAAATGTTCGGATCGAGCCCATGGGCTTGTTCTACCGCGCGAGGAGAGAGCGAGGCAACGCGCCCCTCAGGGCTCTCCCTCTCCCTCGCCTTCGCCCTCTCCCGCGGCGCGCAGCAGGGCGTCGAGGTCGACGACCCGGATCGTGCGCCGGTCGATCTCGATGGCGCCCAGCTTCACCAGCCGGGCGAGCGCGCGGGAGAAGGTCTCCGGGAGCATCCCGAGCAGGCCCGCCACGACCTGCCGCGGAATCTGCGGGGCGTTCTGGCTGGGGGCCTCGTCGAGCAGCCAGCTCGCCACGCGGCGCGTCGCGTTGCCGTCGGCGCAGGAGCGTCGCGGCACCTCGTTGCATCGCGTGCGCAGCGCGAGCTGGAGCACGGCGCGCGCCGGGGAGTCTTCGGGGCCGAGCCACGCGTCGACGACCTCGCGCGGAGCCACGCACAGGGTCGCCGCGTTGAGGGCGACCGCCGAGTCACGGTAGGTGTCGCTGACGAGCCCTTCGGTGCCCAGCATCTCGCCCGGGCGCCGCACGGCCCAGGTGACCCCGCTGCTACGCACCTCGCTGGTCTCCCGCGAGAGCGCGACGTAGCCGCTCACGATGTACCAGACGCGGTCGGCCGTATCGCCTTCGACGTAGAGGTGCGCTCCCGCCTCGCGCTCCCTCGGCACGAAGGGGCACGCGCGGTGCTCGGCGACGCCCGCGGCGAGCCCCAGCGGACACGAGTAGCAGCGCTCCAGCGCCACGCGCGGCGAGGGCGTCGAAGGCCGTTCTGCGGCGGGCGAATGAGCAACAGGCTTCAACGCGTCCTCAGTGGGTGCATGGAACCATCGCTGGCGCCGTCGGCTCTCCGACGGTGCTGAGCTACCGGGGATGGTTGCCCCTCTCGCGACGCGGCGCAACCCGACGGGGGCGGAGCGTTCCCCACACCGGAGCCCTGGCTGAGCCCTCGTGCCGCCCCTAAGGACGCGTCTCTCATGAGCGACACACGAACCACACGCGCGCTCGTCGCGCTCCTCGCCTCGGCCCTGGCCGGCTGCGGAGACTCCACGCCAGGCGCGCTCGACGCCGCCGTCGACGTCTCCGTGGACTGCTCCACCGACATCCCCACCGGCGACGCTCCCGCCCCGGAGCCCACCTTCGCGGGCGTGCAGGCCTTCTTCCGGCGTCGGTGCGCCGCGGGCTCCGCGTGCCACGGAGACGGCGGGCAGGGGATGCTCACGCTCCAGGGCCCTTCGCTCCACGGCGCCCTGGTGGGTCGGCGCTCCGCGGGCTTTCCGGCGCTGCCTCGCGTCGAGCCGGGCCACCCCGAGCGGAGCTTCCTCTGGCTGAAGATCGACGGGTGCTTCACCCAGCTCCCGGGGTGCAGCGATGCGGCCGGGCCGTGCGGGCGACAGATGCCCACGCCCTCCCCGATCTCCGAGGGCTTCGCGCTGTCCGAGGCCGCCGTGGTCCACGCCTGGATCCTCGCCGGAGCGCCGCCCTGAAGCGGTCGCCGGGCGCACTTGACCGTGGTCAACGTGAAGTACGATTTCTCCGCCTACCCTCCGGGGCATGGATCGCTCGCTTCTCCCTTTGTTTCTCGGCGTATTTCTCGCGGGCTGCTCGACCTCGCCGACATCGTCGGGCACCCCCCTCGACGGCTCCGTGCCGGAGGTCGACGCCCCCAGCGCGGACCTCCCGCTCGGCCCGACATGGTGCTCCGTCGGCAGAACCGTCACTCAAGGCAGGCTCCCCGCGGGCTACTGCGTGAAGCTCTTCGCGGGCTCCCCGGACGGCAACGTCGCGCACTCGCCCGTGATGGAGCCCAGGGTCATGGCCTTCGCGCCCAACGGCGACCTCTTCGTCAGCGCGCCCTCGATGAGCACGGTGGGCGGCGCGTTCGGAGGTCCTGGCGCGATCCTGGTGCTCACCGACGACGACGCCAACGGGACCGCCGAGGTGCACACCTTCCTCTCCGGGGTGGCCGACGTGCACGGCATCGCGTTCGGCCCCGACGCGCTCTACTACACCACCACCAGCGCCCTCTACCGCGTGGCCTACGCGGCCGGTCAGCGGGCCAGCAGCGGCGCCCCCTCGCAGGTGAGCGTCATCCCGAATCCGGGGCGCTGGACCCACGGTCTCGCTCGCTCCGTCGGCGGGGTGATGCACGTCTCCAACGGCGTGCTCGCGGCGTCGTGCCCTGCGCGCGACGTCGGCTACGTGGCCACGGTGACCGCCGGGGCGCCGTCGATGATGGCCGTGGGGCTGCGCAACCCGATGTACATGCGCTGCCACCACCGCGACGAGCTCTGCATGGCCGCGGAGATGGGCGACGACGGCGGCGGCTCCTACGGCGCCCGGGAGAAGCTCTTCCGCATCCGCTCGGGGACCGACTACGGCTTCCCCTGCTGCGCGGGCCCCAACCTCCCGGCGCCCGGCGCGAGCGACTGCGCGGGCATCACCCAGGAGGAGGTGGTGATCCCGATCGGCAACTCCCCCTTCGGCTTCGACTGGGAGCGCGGCGTGTGGCCGGGCGCCATGAGCGGCGTGCTCTGCATCGCCCAGCACGGCAGCTTCTACTCCTCGCCGCCGTGGCTCGGGGAGGGCGTGTACTGCACCCCGACCGACCCGACGACCCACGTGCCGACCGCGAACTTCAGCATGTTCCTCGGGGGGTTCAGCCCCGCCAACATGGGCACCGCCCGGATGCTGCGCCCGGCCGACGTGGCCTTCGGCCCGGACGGTCGGATGTTCATCGCCGACGACGTCGCCAACGCCGTCTACTGGGTCGCCCCCCAGAGCCTCGCGAGACCGTGAAGCCCCCGGTGAGTCACCCGACCATGCCGTCTCGATCCGTTCTCCCTGGCGTCGCGCTCTGCCTCGCGGAGCTCCTCGGCTGCTCCAGCGCCCCGACGACGCCCGCCGCCGACGCGGCCACCGACGCCAGCGCCCCCGACGACGTGACGGCGTCCTTCACGGCCATGATCGCGGTGACCACCCTCGGTCAGAACTGCATGCCCGTGGTGGCCGCCGACCCGCTCTCCCTCCGCGGATCGATCACCCTCACCAACACCGGGACCGTTCCCATCGGCCCGATCACCCTCAGCGCGGGCCTCGTGACCCGAGTGCTCGGGGGCGACACCATGGCCACCTTCGCGGTCACCCCGGTCACCCTCGCCGCCGTGGCTCCGGGCCAGAGCGGAACCGTCGCCTTCGCCAAGGCCGCAGGCTCGCTGACGGGCGACGTCGGGGTGAGCGGGTGCGAGATCGTCCCTTGCGACAGCCCCATTCGCATCGCGCTGCGGCTGACGGGCTCTCACCTGCCTGAGGGCGCGCGCGCCTTCTCCGAGCCGATGACGATGCCCTGCACGCACTAGAGCGGTGGCCCGGTGGGTTGAGTACGCCGCCGTCGGCCCCCTCACCGCGCTGCCGCGCGCCCTCACCCCCGCGGAGCGGGGGCAAGGGCTGTGCGATGGGTTCTGGTGGTGCTCGAACTGGCAGGTCGAGGCGGATCCACGGGCCCGATTCATCGTTTCCTCCCAGTCGATCGAGCCCTTGCCCCCGCTCCGCGGGGGTGAGGGCGCGCGGCAGCGCGGTGAGGGGGCCGACGGCGGCGTACTCAACCCACCGGGCCACCGCTCTAGCGCAGGGAGGGCGCTCAGCTCCCCAGGCGCGCGTCGATCGCGCGTCGCACGGCGTCCACGTCCGGGGGCAGCTCGATGGGCCGGTTGGCGTGCCGCGACGTCGCGCCCTCCAGCGATCCCTCGTGGTACGCGCGCTTGAACTCCGTGAACTTCAGCCCGTGGGCCGTGCTCACCACCACCACGCGCTCGTCGGGGGCGATGGTCTTCGCGCGCACCAGCTTCTCCACCGCGGCCAGCGCCACCGCCGTGTGGGGGCAGTTGTACATCCCCGTCGCGTCGGCCCTCGCCGCCGTGTCCGCGAGCTCGTCCTCGGTCGCCTGCTCCACCACGCCGTCGGTCGCGCGCAGCATCTTCACCGCGCGGTCGATGCTCACCGGCGCCCCGATCTGGATGGCGCTCGCCGCGGTCTTCGCCGCCGTGATGGGCGCGTAGTTCTCATAGCCCGCCACGAAGGCCCGGTAGAGGGGATTGGCCCGCTCGGCCTGCGCCACGCAAAGCCTCGGGAGCCGGGAGATGAGCCCCAGGTCGCGCATCAGCATCAGCCCCTTGCCCAGCGCATACACGTTGCCGAGGTTGCCGCCCGGGACGACGATCCAGTCCGGAACCTCCCAGTCGAACTGCTGCACGATCTCGACGGCGACGGTCTTCTGCCCCTCGATGCGCAGGCTGTTCATCGAGTTGGCCAGGTAGATCGACCCGTCTTCGGTGAGCGACTGCACCACCTTCATGCAGCCGTCGAAGTCGGTGTCCAATGAGAACACCATCGCCCCGTTGGCCAAGGGTTGTAGCAGCTGGGCGATGGACACCTTGTTCTTGGGGAGCAGCACCAGCGAGGGGAGCCCCGCCGCCGCGCAGTACGCCGCCAGCGCCGCGGAGGTGTCGCCGGTGCTGGCGCAGGCCACCGCCCTCACGCTCCTGCCCCGGCGGATCATCTCTCGCACCGCGGAGACCAGCACGGTCATCCCGAGGTCCTTGAAGGAGCCCGTGTGGCTGTTGCCGCACTGCTTCACCCAGAGGTCGCGCAGCCCGATGGAGCGGCCGTAGCGCTCGGCCCACAGCAGGTTCGACCCGCCCTCGGCGAAGCTCACGATGCTCTCGTCCGCGATGCCCGGATAGACCCACTCGCGCTTGCCCCAGACGCCCGATCCGAAGGGCCACTCGGTGCGCATCCAGCGGCGCTCGAAGGTGGTCATCCAGGCCGCGGCGCTGCGGTCTCTCAGGGCCTCGACGTCGTGCTCCACGTCGAGGAGCGAGCCGCAGGAGCGGCAGCGGTAGATCACCTCGTCGAGGGCGTAGCGCTCTCCACACCCGGCGAAGCAGACGAAGCCCGCGGTGTACTTCATGGCACCGCTACGTCTAGCAGAGTCGCTCCGCTCGCGCGCCACGCCGTCGTGATGTGCCCGATGATCTCCTCCACGCCGACCCCGTGGGTCACCTGCGCGAACACCGTCGGACCCTCCTTTCGCATCAGCTTCGCGTCGCGCGCCATCACCCCGAGGTCGGCCCCCACGTAGGGCGCGAGGTCGGTCTTGTTGATCACCAGCAGATCGCTCTGGGTGATGCCCGGACCTCCCTTGCGAGGGACCTTGTCCCCTCCCGCCACGTCGATCACATAGACGGTGTAGTCGACCAGCTCACGGCTGTACTGCGCCGCCAGGTTGTCGCCGCCGCTCTCCACGAAGAGCAGCTCCGGGGAGACGTCTTCCATGAGCTGCTCGAGCGCGGCGAGGTTGGGGGAGATGTCCTCCCGGATCGCCGCGTGGGGGCAGCCGCCGGTCTGCACCGCGCGAATCTGCCCCGAGGGGAGCGCCTCGTGTCGGGAGAGAAACTCCGCGTCCTCCTTGGTGAAGATGTCATTGGTGACCACCCCGAGCCGGTGCCGGTCGCGCAAGGCCCGGCAGAGCGCCAGCAGCAGGGCCGTCTTGCCGCTGCCGACAGGGCCGCCGATGCCCACGGTGAAGGCCCTCGCCGAGAAGTCCCTGGGGTGCGGAGCGTCGCGCTCGGCGTAGCGCCCAGGGTGGGCGTAGTGCTCGTGCGTGTGGTCGTGCGGGTGGTCGTGGTCGTCGTGCATCGGTCAACGGTCCTTCTGGTTCATGGGACATGAACCCTCACGATTGAAACAACCTCGAATAGAGCGCGTCGTGGCCCATGCCCGCGGCCTCCACCAGCGGCGCGGTCTGCGCGGCGTCGTCCACCCCGAGCGCCCCGCAGCGGGCCAGCACCGCCGCCTGCGTCTCCTCCGCGTCTGCCTGCAGCCGCTGCGCCTCGAAAGGGCCGATCAGCCCCAATCGCACCGCCGCCGACGACACACCCCGCAGCGTCCAATGAAGAACCACCGCTTGTGACTCCTCGCGCCCGAAGCCCAGCGCCCCCAGCGTCACCCCCGCGGAGGGCCCCAGGTGCAGCGCCAGCCGCTCCCTCCGCGCCCGCTCACGGAGGGCGCCGAGGTCATCCGGGAAGATCCTCGCGCCCGCGTCGAGCAGCGCCCGCCCCTGCGCCCGGCTCGCCCGATTGGCCACATGGCTCGCCATGAACACATCGCACAGCCCGTCGAGCTCGCTCAGCGCCCCAGGGGACTCGTGCGCCGCCTTCACGAAGGGCAACATCCCGTAGCCCGCCTGCCAGAGCGCCTCTGCGATCATCCTTCGAACGCCGGCGCTCCCTCCCACCAGGGACAATTGCGCCATCGCCTCCAGCGCCCCGGAGTGCGCGAAGCCCCCGGTCGGAAGCGCCGAGTCGACCAATTGCCACACCCGCCAGCGCGACGCGCCCTCCATCAGAACAACGAATACCGCTGGCCCAGGGCCACCACCGCCGCCGGATCACACCGCAGCAGCACCCCGTCCGCCCTCACGTCATAGGTCTCCGGGTCGACCTCGATATGGGGCAATGCGTCGTTGAGCCTCATGTCCCTCTTGCCCAGTCCGCGACACCCCTTCACCGCGGAGAGCGCCTTGTGAAGGCCGAGCCGCGCGGTGGTGCCTTCGTTCAAGGCGCGCTGGGAGACGAAGACCAGGCTGGTCGCCCCGACGGCCCTCCCCATCGCCCCGAACATCGGGCGCATGTACGACGGCTGCGGCGTCGGAATCGACGCCCCCGGATCGCCCATCTGCCCCCACGCCACGAATCCCCCCTTCAGCACCAGCTCCGGGCGCACCCCGAAGTACGCGGGCTTCCAGAGCACCAGGTCGGCCAGCTTGCCGACCTCCACCGAGCCGATCTCGTGGGCGAAGCCGTGGGCGATGGCCGGGTTGATCGTGTACTTGGCCACGTAGCGCCGCACCCGAGCGTTGTCGTTGTCGCCGCTCTCTTCCGGCAACCGGCCGCGCTGGTCACGCATCTTGTGGGCGGTCTGCCAGGTGCGGGTGATGACCTCCCCGACGCGCCCCATCGCCTGCGAGTCGCTGGCGATCATGCTGATGGCGCCGAGGTCGTGGAGGATGTCCTCCGCCGCGATGGTCTCTCCCCGGATGCGGCTTTCGGCGAAGGCCACGTCCTCGGGAATGCGCCGGTCGAGGTGGTGACACACCATCAGCATGTCGAGGTGCTCGTCGAGGGTGTTCACCGTGAAGGGACGGGTCGGGTTGGTCGAGCTCGGCAGCACGTTGGCCTCACCGCACACCCGGAGGATGTCCGGGGCGTGCCCGCCGCCCGCTCCCTCGGAGTGATAGGTGTGGATGGTGCGACCGCGGAAGGCTGCGATGGAGTCGTCGACGTAGCCCGACTCGTTGAGCGTGTCGGTGTGGATGGTCACCTGCACGTCCTCGCCCTCCGCGAAGTCGAGGCAGCACTCGATGGCCGATGGGGTCGTCCCCCAGTCTTCGTGGAGCTTGAGCCCGATGGCCCCGGCCCTCACCTGATCGTCCAGGCCCTCCGGGAGGGAGCTGTTGCCCTTGCCCGTGAGCCCGATGTTCAGGGGGAGTACGTCGGTGGCCTGGAGCATCAATCCCAGTTGGTGAGCGCCCGGGGTGCAGGTGGTGGCGTTGGTCCCGGTGACGGGGCCGGTTCCGCCGCCGACGAAGGTGGTCACTCCGCTGGCGAGGGCTTCCTGGGCCTGTTGCGGACAGATGAAATGGATGTGCGCGTCGATGGCCCCGGCGGTCACGATGCGCCCCTCCGCGGCGAGCGCCTCGGTGGTCACGCCGACGATCATCCCAGGGGTCACGCCCGCCATCACCGCGGGGTTGCCCGCCTTGCCGATGCCGACGATGCGACCTCGCTTGACGCCGATGTCGGCCTTGTAGATGCCGGTCCAGTCGACGATGAGGGCGTTGGTGATCACCAGGTCGAGGGCGTCGTCGTCGCGCACCCCGGCGGCCTGCCCCATGCGGTCGCGCAGCACCTTGCCGCCGCCGAACTTGCACTCGTCGCCGTAGGTCGTCGCGTCGCGCTCGACCTCCACGATGAGCCCGGTGTCCCCGAGCCTCACCCTGTCTCCCGTGGTGGGACCGAACATCGCCGCGTAGCTGCTCCTCGGTAGCCAGACGCTCATGACCGCACCCCCATGCGAACCAGGGACACCGAGCGCTCCTCGCCAGGTTCGAAGCGCACCGCCGTCCCCGCGGGGATGTCCAGACGGGTATGGGCCGCGGCGGCGCGGTCAAAGGACAAGGCGCGGTTGGTCTCCTCAAAGGGGAAGTGACTCCCCACCTGAATGGGACGGTCTCCCGTGTTGGTCACCTGCAAGGTCAACGTCTCCCGCCCCGCGTTGAGCTCGATGGAGCCCTCCTTCACAAGCCATTCCCCAGGGATCACCGCCTCGGTATCACCCGATGAAGCACGGCGTTCGGGCACCGGGAGGAAGCTGCCGTAGAGGGCCAGCGAGAGGTCGCCGTGCTCCGAGGCGATGGGCCGATGGACGGTCACCAGCTTGGTCCCATCGGGGAAGGTCCCTTCCACCTGCACCTCCTCCAGCATCCCGGCCACTCCGGGCATCACATCGGAGTGGCCCAGGAGCTGGCGCCCCAGGTCCATGAGCTCGGCCACCGTGCGGCCGTCGCGGATGAACTCCAGGAGCTGCGTCGCCAGCAGCGCCGTAGCCTCCGGGACGTTGAGCCTCAGCCCTCGCGCCAGCCGCTTCTGCGCAAGGAAGCCGGCCGAGTGGAGGAGCAGCTTGTCGAGATCGCGTGGGGTGAGGTGCATGACGGCCGGGCGCAGCCTAACGCGCCCTGCCGCGGTGCGTTACCAACGCCGTGTAAACGGGTCGTCGCCGATGAGCTCCGCCACGAAGGCGAGGTGCGACCGCGCGGCGCCGAGGGCCGCGGCGGCGGAGGAGGCTGCGATGCGGACGAGGGTTCCGCCGTCGAGGGGGGAGGCGGACTCGATGCGACCGGGGTGGGCGCCGGGGCTCGTGCGGCCGACGCGGTCGAGCAGCGCCGCGGAGAAGGGTGCGACGCGCTCGCCCAGGAGCACCAGGGTGGCGAGGGCGTCGAAGCCGCCGAGGCGAGCGTCGAGGGGGCCGTGCGAGGGGTCGAGGAGCACCCGGTCGGAGAGCGCGAGGCGGCCGTCGCGGCGCACGTCGACGCGGCTGGCGTAGCGGGAGAATTGCCAGCGCTCCCCGCGGGAGACACGGCCTGCGTGCAGGGCGTCGAGGAGCACGAGGGAGGCGCCAGGGGCGAGGTCGACGTCGATGCGCTGTGAGTAGGAGGCGCCCGCGAAGCACACCACCGGGTCGGGGAGCAGCACCGCGAGGGCGCCGTCGTCGAGGTGGAGCGCGGTGCGTTGGGATGATCCTCGGGGGCCGCGGAAGACCTTGGTGCTGGCCTGGGTGGCGAGCATGAGGGAGGCGCCGGGGCCGACGTGGGCGTGGAGGGAGAGGGCGTCGCCGTCGACGAGGCCGCCGCCATACGAGGTGGTGTATGCCCAGAGGGCGTCGCCGCGGTTGTCGGGGAGCAGGAGGCGCAGAGGGCTGTCGGCGCGAGCGCGGGTGGCGACGCTGCGGCCGCGCACCCGGGAGACGGAGAGGAGGCCGTGGCCGGAGGGGGTCACTCCGGCGACGCGCCGAACGACGCGGCGAGCGCCCGCGCCTCGACGATGTTGTCCTCGATGGAGCAGTAGGTCCATCCGCCGTACCGGCCGATGGAGTGCACGCCGTGGGCGCGCAGGTCGCCCGCGACGCGCGAGTGCTCGGCCATGGAGGCTCGGGTGATGTGCACATAGGCCGGGTCCATCACCACGGAGTGGTGGGCGACCAGCTTGTGCTCGTCGATGACGCCTGCCTTCTTCAGGTCGGCGAGCACCCTCTCCCGGGTGGCGTCGACGTCCACCGGGGCGTCCTTCGCGAAGCCCACTTCGACGTAGAGGCTGAGTCGGTCGGTGTCGAAGATGTTGTCGTAATAGCCGATGCGATAGAAGGTGATGTCCCGGGAGGGGTAGTAGACCCAGTGGACGTCCTTCTTCCCCTTGCGGTCGAAGCCCAGGTTGAACACCAGGACCTTGTTCCAGGTGAAGGCGGAGCGGTCGTGGGGGACGGCGGCGATGTCGACCAGCCTGGGAAACGGCGCCGAGGACACCAGCCGCTCATATCGGATGGAGCGCTTCGAGGTGCGCGCCACCCGATTGGGAACATCGATGGAGACGAGCGCCTCTTCCAGGGCGATGCGCGACGGCTCGACCGCGCTGGCGATGGCCTTCACATACTCGATGGCCCCGCCCGCGGGGTAGGTGAAGGTCGAGTTGTACGAAGCGTTGTCCGCGGCCTTCATGTTGCGGATGATGTCCGTGAGGTCGGCGTGCGGGAAGAACCTCCCCATGGCGTCGCGGTCGAGCGTGGCGAGGTCGCAGGCGTAGAGCTTCTCGTTGTAGGGAATGAGAAACTTCTCCGCGATGGAGCGCCCGAAGCGGCCGTAGAGCATCTCCTTGAAGTTGGTCTCCGGGGCCTGCGCTCCGCCGGCGCGGGCGAAGTACAGGTCGTAGAGGCAGTCGATGAAGTCCTGCTGCGGGAGCTGGTGGATGTTCTTCTGGAAGGGGAAGTCGATGGTGTGGCCGTCGATGTCGATGAAGGTCTTCTTCGCGACGACGCGAATCTCCTGATCGCCCATGCGCGCCCGCAGCCAGGCCTCGATCTCGGGGTGCTTGAAGTGGAAGAAGTGCCCCGAGTAGTCCCAGACGAAGCCGTCGCGCTTGACGGTCTTGCAGTAGCCGCCGATCTCCCGGTCGGCCTCCAGCACGAGGTAGTCGGTGCCCGGGAGCGCGGCCGCCGTGGCGAGCCCGCTGACCCCCGCCCCCACGATGAGCGTCTGAACGGATTCCATGCCCGACTCTATAGGTCAGGAGCGCGCCGGAGCACTACCGGGTTTCAGCCCGCCGGGGAGCCGTCGTCGCCGGTCGGTCCGCCGCGCTCCACGCGGGCCTCGTCGCGCTCGCGGCGCGAGGGGTTCACCCGCACCAGGCCGTGGTCTCCGTCGACCAGGGCCACGTCGCCGTCGCTCGCCCAGTTGTAGATCCCCGCGGCCTCGCAGACCGTCGGCACGCCGATGAGCTCGACGATGGCGCGCACCTTCCCAGGGCCCACCGGGCCGGAGAGCACCAGCGCCGCCGGGTGCGAGCGCGCCGCCAGCAGCAGCTCGAACACCGTCACCGTCTCGCCCACCCACACGGCTCCCTTCGGCACCGCGGGGGCCTCCTCGTGGGAGAGAATCGCCCGCAGCGCGTCGCAGAGCTCGGACATCTCCATCGCCCGCTCGGTGATCATCGGCACGTCGGTGATGCGCGCCGCCCTCGTCGCCTCGCGCGCCACCTGCGCCAGGGCGTGACCGAGCCCCCGGCCCTTCGCCAGCTCGAGCGTTCGCTCGCTCAGCCGTGCGTCGTCGAGGATCGTGCGCGTCAGCGTCAGGAAGCTCGCGTCGATGCCCCGCCGCTCCGCCGCCCGGGCGTGCGAGTCGAGCGTGGCCTCGCAGGAGTGGAGGGCCCGCTCCAGGGCCTTCGCCTGGTCGCGGGCGCTGGCCTTTGCGTCGGCGGTCGAGGCGCGGGGCGAGGGGCGCCCCACCGCCGAGAGGATGCCCAGCGCGCGGCCCGCGAAGAGGGAGCGGCCGGGGATGGTGACGCGGCGGGTTCCGGCGGGGCGGGGGTGATTCGTGGGGGTCGGGCTGCTCGCGACGATGCGGGCGCGCTCCAGCAGCGGGGCGATGGCGCCGCCGAGGGCCATGAGGAGCTCGACGTCCGAGGCGGAGTAGGCGCCCTGGCGGCGCTGCACCACGAGGGCGCCGGCCGCCCCGTGGGGGCCCGGAACGGGGATCGCCAGGAAGGCCGGGAAGCGCTCCTCGCCGAGCATGGAGAAGGGGCGGAAGCGGGCGTGGTCGGGGGCGATGTCGGCGGAGACCGGGCGCAGGCACTCGACGGCCATGCCGACCAGGCCCTCGCCGGGGCCGAGGCGCACCTCGCCGAGGGCGCTGGTGGTGAAGCCCACGTTGCCGCGCATCACGAGGCCGTCGCCCTCGCGAAGGTAGAGCGAGCACACGTCGCTGCGGAAGACCGCGGCGACGCGGCGAGGGACCTCGTCGAGCAGGTCGGTGAGCGGGCGAGGGCGGGCGAGGGCGTGCACCAGGTCGACGACGGCGTCGAGGCGCTCGACCCCGCGGCCGTGGATGGTGGGCGTCACGCCCGAGGCGGAGAGGGAGTCGGAGGGAGCGTCGGTGGACATCGGTGGCGCAGCGGGGAGCCAAGCACGGGCGAGCGCGCGGGGGCAATGGGCGTAAGGGGCACAGAAGCGGGTGGGCGCTCGACGTGTGGCGCTCCAGCGCTCGACGTCTGGCGGTGGGGACTACGCCTTCGCCAGCGCCTTCTCGAGCTTCGCGCGGGGCAGCTCGACCCGCACCGAGTCCTTGCCGATGCCCACCGAGGTCACCGGCACTCCCGCCGCCCGCAGCATCGCGCCCACGCCCTTCTCGATCGCCGCGTCGGCCTTCGCCTTCGCCCTCGCCGCCGACCTCCCGGTCGTACCGGGGACTCCTCGCCGACGGCCTCCCGGTCGTACCGGGGAAGCGCCCTCAGCTCCCGTCCGCCGCCCGTGTAGCGCTCCCCCGCGGCGCGCTACTACACTCGCACGGCCCAATGACGAACCCGAAGACCGCGCCCGGTCCGTTTCGCACCCACCAGCTCTCGTCGGGCGACCCCTACGAGCTCTCGCGCGGCCACGCCATCTACGCCGCCCCGACGGGCCACGACGGCGCCGGACCCAACCTCCGCGGCGGCCTCGTGCTCGACACCGACCCCCTCGCTCCCGCGGTGGGCGTCGACGCGGGCATCGCCCTCTCCCCCGACACCATGCGCGCCCCCGACCTCGCCGTGGGCCTCGGCCCCGAGCGACCCGGCTGGGGCACCACCGCCCCGCCGCTCGCGGTCGAGTACGCCTCCGTCGGTCAGGACGAGGCCGAGCTCCAACAGAAGATCACCGAGCTCCACGCCGCAGGCACCCGCTGGGTCTGGGTCGTTCGCCTGGTCGGCCCCCGCCGCGTCGAGGTCTACGAGAAGGGCGTGGCCGTGAAGGTCGTGGGCTCGGGGCAGTCGCTCACCGCCCCGGGCGTGCTGCGCAACGCCGTCGCCATCGAGGCCCTCTACGACCGCGAGGCGGCCCACGAGGTCGCGCTCCGCAACCTCCTCCAGCGCAAGGGGTACGAGAGCCTCGACGCCGTCCGCTCCGAAGGGCGCGAGGAGGGCCGCGAGGAGGGCCGCGAGGAGGGCCGCGAGGAGGGCCGCGAAGAGGGCCGCGAGGAGGGCCGCGAGGAGGGCGCCCGCTCGGTGCTCCGCGCCGCCATCGCTGCCCGCGCCTGGGCCCTCTCCCCAGCGCAGTCGTCGCGCCTCGACGCCTGCCACGACCTCGCCCAGCTCACCGCCTGGACCGTGCGCACCATCACCGCCGCCAGCGTCGACGACGTCTTCGCCTGACGTTCCAAGCCCCCTCCGGCTACGACGCCGCACCCTCCGTCACCCGCTCCGTCACCGCGCCTTATCCCCACTCACGGTTTGCCACGTCGCGTCACCTGACTATCATGCGTCGCGTCAATGGCACTTCCTCCAGCCCAGGGCCTCTACGATCCCAACCACGAGCACGACGCCTGCGGTCTCGGCTTCGTCGCCCGGCTCGACCGCCGCGCCACGCACGACACCGTCACGCAGGCCTTGGAGATCCTCGCGAGGCTCACCCATCGGGGCGCCGCGGGCTGTGACCCGTACACCGGCGACGGCGCCGGGGTGATGCTCCAGATCCCCCACGACCGCTACGCCGACGAGATGGCCCGCCAGGGGGTGCGCCTCCCGGAGCCCGGCAACTACGCCGTCGCGATGTGCTTCCTCTCCGCCGACCCCGCGCGTCGCCGCCGCATGGAGGCCATCCTCGAGGCCGCCGTCGAGCACCACGGGCAGCGAGTGCTGGGCTGGCGCGACGTCCCCACCGACGCGAGCGCCATCGGCCCGATGGCCCGCGACACCATGCCCGCCATCCGGCAGCTCTTCATCGGCCGGGAGGGCCCGCGAGAGGGCTTCGACCGCACGCTCTTCATGGTGCGAAAGCGCGCCGGGCGCACCGCTAGCGTCACCCTCGGCGGCGACGACTTCTACCTCTGCTCCTGCTCGTCCCGCACCGTCGTCTACAAGGGCCTGATGCTCGCCGAGCAGCTCGGGGACTTCTATCCCGACCTGCTCGACCCTCGCACCGTCACCCGCCTCGCGGTGGTGCACTCGCGCTTCAGCACCAACACCTTCCCGAGCTGGGAGCGGGCGCACCCCTTCCGCTACCTGGCCCACAACGGCGAGATCAACACCCTCAACGGCAACCGCGCCTGGATGCGCGCCCGCGAGGCCCTGCTGGAGTCGCCCCACTTCGGCGAGGCCATCGAGGACTTCAAGCCCATCATCCGATCGAGCGGGTCGGACAGCGCCTCGCTCGACAACGTCGTCGACTTCCTCGTCGCCAGCGGCCGCAGCCTGCCGCACGTGATGATGATGCTCGTGCCCGAGGCGACCGGCGACGAGGCCATGTCGCCCGAGCGCAAGGCCTTCTACGACTACCACGCGTGCCTCATCGAGCCCTGGGACGGCCCCGCCGCGCTCGCCTTCTCCGACGGCGACCTCGTGGGCGCCATGCTCGACCGCAACGGGCTGCGCCCCGCCAAGTGGGCCGTCACCAGCGACGGGCTGGTGGTGCTCGCCAGCGAGCTCGGGGTGCTGCCCCTCGACCCGGCCACCGTGGTGCAGAAGGGGAGGGTGCAGCCGGGGAGGATGTTCCTGGTGGACACGCGCGAGGGGAGGGTGCTGCGCGACGAGGAGGTGAAGCACCGGGTGGCCACGCGCCAGCCGTACCGCGCCTGGCTCGCGGAGAACCGCATCGACCTCGACGACCTCCCCCCCGCCCGCAGCGCGTACACCCTCTCCCCCGACGACCTCCCTCGGCTCCACCAGATCTTCGGCTACACCGAGGAAGACCTCACCCGGGTGCTCCCTCCGATGGCCGCCACCGGCGAGGAGGCCACCGGCTCCATGGGCGTCGACGCGCCGCTCGCCGTGCTCTCCGAGCGCCCGCAGAGCCTCTTCCGCTACTTCAAGCAGCAGTTCGCCCAGGTGACCAACCCCCCCATCGACCCCATCCGCGAGGCGGTGGTGATGTCGATGACCAGCTCCGTCGGCGGCGAGGGAAACCTCCTCGACGAGACCCCGAAGCAGTGCCGCATGGTGCAGCTCAAGCACCCGGTGCTCACCAACGACGACGTCGCCCGGCTGCGGCGCAGCGTGCCCGCGGACTTCCACGCCTGCACCCTCGCGATGCGCTTCGCCCGCCCTCCCCAGGACGACCCGCGCAGCGCAGGGGCGCGCCTCCGAGAGGCCCTCGACACCCTCTGCCGCGAGGCCCGCGCGGCGGTCCTCTCGGGCGCCTCGCTGCTCATCCTGTCCGACCGCGACGTGGGCCCGGGGCACGTCCCCATCCCCTCGCTGCTCGCCCTCGGCGCGGTGCACCACTACCTCATCCGAACGGGCCTTCGCATGAAGGTCGGCATCGTCGTGGAGTCGGCCGAGCCCAGGGAGGTGAGCCACCTCGCGCTGCTGGTGGGCTACGGCGCGGGCGCGGTGAACCCCTACCTCGCCATGGAGACCGTGGCCGACCTCGCGCGCTCCGGGGTGCTGTCGGGAGAGCCCGACGCGGCCGTGAAGTACTACGTGAAGGCCCTGGTGAAGGGCCTCCAGAAGGTGATGTCCAAGATGGGCATCAGCGCGGTCTCGTCCTACCAGGGAGCGCAGATCTTCGAGGCCGTCGGCGTCGACCAGGCCGTCATCGACCGCTACTTCGCAGGCACCTCGTCGCGCATCCGGGGCGTCGGGCTCGACGAGATCGCCCGAGAGGCCCTCGCCCGCCACGACCGCGCCTATGGAGCGCACCCCGAGGCGCACCTCGACGTGGGGGGATTGATCCACCTGCGGACGAAGGGCGAGGGGCACCTCTGGACCGCGAGCACCATCTCCGGGCTGCAGCGCGCGGTGCGCGAGGGCGACGGCGACACCTACGCCGCGTGGGCCAGGGAGATCAACGAGCAGGGAGGGCGGCTGCTCACCCTGAGGGGCGCGTGGGACCTCGTGGCCCCGCCGGGCAACGCCCCGGTGCCGATCGAAGAGGTCGAAGCCGCGGTGGAGATCGTGAGGCGCTTCGCGACCGGGGCGATGAGCTTCGGATCGATCTCCAAGGAGGCCCACGAGACCCTCGCCGTGGCGATGAACCGGATGGGCGCACGCTCCAACACGGGCGAAGGCGGCGAGGACCCGGAGCGCTTCATCCCGCTGCCCAACGGGGACTCCAGGCGGTCGGCCATCAAGCAGGTGGCCTCCGGGCGCTTCGGGGTGACGGCGCACTACCTGGTCAACGCCGACGAGATCCAGATCAAGATGGCCCAGGGGGCCAAGCCGGGCGAGGGCGGCCAGCTCCCGGGACACAAGGTCGACGCGGTGATCGCGAGGGTGCGCCACTCCACGCCGGGCGTGACGCTGATCTCCCCGCCGCCGCACCACGACATCTACTCCATCGAAGACCTGGCGCAGCTCGTCTTCGACCTGCGCAACGTGAACCCCACCGCGCGCATCAGCGTGAAGCTGGTCTCCGAGGCGGGCGTCGGGACCGTCGCCGCGGGCGTGGCCAAGGCGCTGGCCGACGTGATCCTGATCTCCGGGCACGACGGGGGGACGGGCGCCGCGCCGCTGACCTCCATCCACCACGCCGGAACGCCCTGGGAGCTCGGCCTCGCCGAGGCCCAGCAGGTGCTGGTGCTCAACGGCCTCCGCGGTCGGGTGCGCTTGCAGGTGGACGGCCAGATGCGCACCGGGCGCGACGTGGTGGTGGGCGCTCTGCTGGGCGCCGAGGAGTTCGGGTTCAGCACCGGTCCGCTGGTGGCGATGGGCTGTCTGATGATGCGCAAGTGTCACCTCAACACCTGCCCGGTCGGCATCGCCACGCAGGACCCGGAGCTGCGAAAGCGCTTCTCGGGCGCCCCGGAGCACGTCATCCGGTATCTCTTCTTCGTGGCCGAGGAGGTGCGCACCCTCCTCGCCTCGCTGGGCTTCCGCACGCTCGAAGAGGCGGTCGGGAGGGTGGAGTGCATCGCCCCGAAGAAGCCCGAGGGAGCGCCCGTGGGAGCCTGGTGGAAGGCCCGCCGGCTGGACTTCAGCGAGGTGCTCTACCGCCCGAAGGAGGCCGCGACGAGCGCGCTACACTGCGTGGAGCCCGTCGATCACAACCTCAGCGCGGTGCTCGACCGCTCGCTCGCCCCGAAGGCCGCGGGCGCCCTGGAGCGAGGGGAGCGGGTGTCCCTGGAGACGCCCATTCGCAACAGCGATCGGGCCTTCGGGGCGATGCTGTCCGGAGAGATCGCACGGCGTCACGGCGAGGCGGGCCTCGCGGACGACACCCTGGTGATCACCGCCCACGGGAGCGCGGGGCAGTCCTTCGGCGCCTTCGGCGCGCCGGGCCTGACGCTCGCGCTCTGGGGAGACGCCAACGACTATGTCGGCAAGGGGCTGTCGGGCGCGGTGCTGGCGATCTGCCCCCCGGAGGCGTCGCCCTTCGAGCACGAGTCGCAGGTGATCGTCGGCAACACGGTGCTCTACGGGGCGACCCGGGGGAGGGCCTTCTTCAACGGCCGCGCGGGGGAGCGCTTCGCGGTGCGCAACAGCGGCGCGGCGGCGGTGGTGGAGGGCGTCGGCGACCACGGCTGCGAGTACATGACCGGAGGGACGGTCGTGGTGCTGGGCTCGACGGGCCGCAACTTCGCCGCGGGCATGAGCGGCGGCGTGGCCTATGTGTTCAATGAAGACGGCGGCTTCGCGGCGCGCTGCAACCCCGACACGGTGGCGCTGGAGCCCCTGGGCGAGGACGACGTCCTGGCGCTGCGCTCGCTGGTGGAGGAGCACTGCCGGCGCACCGGGAGCCCGAAGGCGAAGGCGCTGCTGGGGCGCTGGTCGGAGTCCGTGGGGCGCTTCGTGAAGGTGATGCCCGAGGAGCTTCGCCGGGCGCAGGCGGCGCAGCGGGCGAAGGCCGAGGGCGCGGCGACGGTCGAGGCGAGGGCGTAATGGGACGACCGCGAGGGTTTCTTGAGATCCGTCGCTCGAAGGCGGAGTCGCGGCCGGTGGCGGTGCGGGTGCACGACTGGAAGGAGCTCGACCTGTCGCCGCCGGAGCCGGCGGTGAGGGAGCAGGCGGCGCGCTGCATGGACTGCGGGGTGCCCTTCTGCATGGGGGGCGTGGCGCCTGCCGTGAAGACGGGTTGCCCCTTGGGCAACCTGATTCCGGACTTCAATGACCTGGTGATGAAGGGTCGCTGGGAGGAGGCCTCGGCGGAGCTTCACGAGACCAACAACTTCCCCGAGGTGACGGGGAGGGTGTGCCCCGCTCCCTGCGAGGGGAGCTGCGTGCTGGCGCTGGGGAGCATCCCCGCGGAGGGCGGCCGAGAGGCGCCCGGGGCGGTGAGCATCAAGCTGATCGAGAAGGAGATCGCCGACCGGGCGATGGCGCAGGGGAGCGCGCTGGCGCCGAGGCTCTCGGTGCTGCGCAGCGGCAAGCGCGTGGCGGTGGTGGGATCGGGCCCGGCGGGTCTGGCGTGCGCGCAGCAGCTCGCCCGGCTGGGGCACGACGTGACGGTGTACGAGCGCGACGACCGGGTGGGGGGATTGCTGCGCTACGGCATCCCCGACTTCAAGCTGGAGAAGGCGAGCCTCGACGCGCGGGTGAAGCAGATGAGCGCCGAGGGCGTGGTGTTTCGCACGGGCGTCCGCGTGGGGGAGGACCTCTCCGGGGAGACCCTGCGCGGGGGCTGCGACGCGGTGGTGCTGTGCGGCGGGGCGATGGTGCCGAGGGCGCTGGAGGTCGAGGGCGCCGGGGCGGAGGGGGTGGTGCAGGCGATGGTCTACCTCACCCAGCAGAACCGCCGGGTGGCCGGGGACATGGTTCCGGACCGGGACGCGGTGCTGGCCACCGGGCGCCGGGTGGTGGTGCTGGGCGGCGGGGACACGGGCTCGGACTGCGTGGGCACGGCGATACGCCAGGGGGCGAGGAGCGTCACCTCCCTGGAGCTGATGCCCCGGCTGCCGGGCGAGCGCGCCCCGGGCAACGCGTGGCCCGAGTGGCCCTGGGTGTTTCGCACGTCGAGCTCCCACGAGGAGGGCGGCGAGCGGGAGTTCGGGGTGCTGACGAAGCGGGTGCGCACCGACGCCCACGGCCGCGTGGAGGCGCTGGAGGTGGTGCGCGTCGAGCGCAAGCGGGGCGTGATGACGGAGGTCGCGGGGAGCGAGCACGAGATCGCCTGCGACCTGGTGCTGCTGGCGATGGGCTTCGTCGGATCGTCGAGGGAGGGCCTGCTGACGCAGCTCGGCGTGGCGATGGACGGCCGAGGCAACGTGCTGGCGGACGACCACGCCACCTCGGCGCCGGGGGTCTTCGTGGCGGGCGACATGCGAAGAGGGGCCTCGCTGGTGGTGTGGGCGATCGCCGAGGGGCGCCGCGCGGCCGAGCGGGTGGACGCCTGGCTGGGGACGACGTCGCGGGGGTGAATCCCTCGACGCGCGGCGTCGACGCGCCGTAGTGTGTCGCCCCTTACGACCATGAGCGACCCAGAGCACACCAAAGGCACGGCCCCTCGGACGGACGACGGACCCGGCAACTTCGTCGATGACCTCGTGCGCGACGACCTCGCGGCGGGCCTCAACGGCGGTCGGCTGATGACCCGCTTTCCCCCGGAGCCCAACGGCTATCTCCACCTTGGCCACGCCAAGTCGATCACCCTCAACTTCGGTCTCGCGCAGCGCCACGGCGGGGTGTGCAACCTCCGCTTCGACGACACCAACCCGGCCACCGAGGAGGTGGAGTACGTCGAGTCGATCAAGGCCGACGTGCGCTGGCTCGGCTACGAGTTCGGAGAGCGGCTCTACTTCGCCTCGGACTACTTCGAGCAGCTCTACACCTGGGCCGAGAAGCTCATCGGCGAGGGCCGCGCCTACGTCGACTCGCAGGACCTCGAGGCCATCCGCGCGGGCCGCGGGGACTTCCACCGCCCCGGGGTGAACAGCCCCTTCCGCGAGCGCTCGGCGGCGGAGAACCTCGACCTCTTCCGGCGGATGCGCGCTGGGGAATTCCCCGACGGCGCCCACGTGCTGCGCGCGAAGATCGACATGGCCTCGAAGGACCTCAACCTCCGCGATCCGTTGATGTACCGGATCCGCCATGCGACGCACCATCGCACCGGCGACAAGTGGTGCATCTACCCGATGTACGACTGGGCGCACGGGGAGAGCGACGCCATCGAAGGGGTGACGCACTCCATCTGCACGCTGGAGTTCATCAACCACCGAGGGCTGTACGAGTGGTTCCTGGAGGCGATCGGGGTCGAGCAGAGGCCGAAGCAGATCGAGTTCGGCAAGCTCAACCTGTCGTACACGGTGCTCTCCAAGCGGCGCATGAAGGAGCTGGTCGAGGGCGGCCATGTGAGCGGCTGGGATGATCCCCGGATGCCCACGCTGGCGGCGGTTCGACGGCGGGGCTTCACCCCGGAGGCGCTGAGGGCCTTCTGCGAGCGCGTGGGCGTGTCGAAGCGCGACGGCGTGGCGGACGTGACGCTGCTCGAGCACGCGGTGAGAGAAGACCTCAACGCGCGCTCCCCGCGGGTGATGGGGGTGCTGCGACCGCTGAAGGTGATCATCGAGAACCTCCCGGAGGGGGAGGTGATCTGGTTCGACGCGGCGGTGCACCCCGAGCACCCGGAGCTGGGGACGAGGAAGGTTCCGTTTGCGAGGGAGCTGTTCATCGAGCGGGAGGACTTCATGGAAGACCCGCCGAAGAAGTTCTTCCGGCTGAGCGTGGGGCGCGAGGTTCGTCTTCGCTACGCGTGCTTCATCACCTGCACCGCGGTCGAGAAGGACCCGGCCACGGGAGAGGTCACCGCGCTGCGCTGCACCTGGGATCCGGCGACGAAGGGCGGCGACTCGCCCGACGGGCGCAAGGTGAAGGGCACCCTCCACTGGGTGAGCGCGGCGCACGCGGTGGACGCCGAGGTGCGGCTCTACGACCGGCTGTTCAAGGTCGAAGACCCGATGGAGGTGCCCGAAGGCGGGAGCTGGAAGGACCACCTCAACACCGACTCGTTGACCGTGCTGAAGGGCTGCAAGCTGGAGCCGTCGCTCTCGGGCGCGGCGCCGGGCGAGCGCTTCCAGTTCGAGCGCATGGGGTATTTCTGCGTGGACACGCGCGACTCCAGCGCCGGGGCGCTGGTGTTCAACCGCACCATCGGGCTCGCCGACTCGTGGGCCAAGATGCTCGCCGCCAACAAGGTGGGGTGACGCTCATCGCTCTAGAGCGTTCGTCCAACGGACTTGGTACGCGGCCGTCGGCCCCCTCACCGCGCTGCCGCGCGCCCTCACCCCCGCGGAGCGGGGGCAAGGGCTCGATCGACTGAGAGGGAACGATGAACCGGGCCCGTGGATCCGCCTCGACCTGCCAGTTCGAGCACCACCCGAACCCATCGCAGAACCCTTGCCCCCGCTCCGCGGGGGTGAGGGCGCGCGGCAGCGCGGTGAGGGGGCCGACGGCGGCGTACTCAACCCACCGGGCCACCGCTCTAGAGCTGCCAATGGGCCCGTCACCGCGTGTTGAAACACGCGGCAACGCGTGCCGCGATGAAGGCCGCAACGGCCTGTACGATGTCCATGGACCGCGACCAGCCCGCTTGCGGGCTTCATCGCTGCACGCGTTGCCGCGTCCTTCAGGGCGCGGCGACGGCCTCATCGGCACCTTGAGCGGGATCGGGTTGCCCCTCCGCGTGAACGCCTCCCCCCTCGCCGGGCAACGCTTGAAGGGCGCTGCGGGATGGTCTAGTCCGCCCCGTCGGCTTCGATCCCCGCAGAGGAGACGTTCATGCAGCAGGTCGTTCAGGAAGTGCGCACGGGCAAGACCGGCGTCCGTGAGATCCCCGCGCCGGTAGCAAGCTCCGGGCAGGTGGTGGTCGCGACGGCGGCCTCGCTGGTCTCCGCCGGCACCGAGCGCTACGTCGTCGAGCTCGCGCGCAAGAGCCTCATCGGCAAGGCCCGAGAGCGGCCCGACCACGTGCGCCGGGTGCTCCAGAAGCTGAAGTCCGACGGGCTGGTCACCACCGCGCAGCAGGTGATGGCCAAGCTCGATGAGCCCATGCCCCTCGGGTACTCGTCCGCGGGGGTGATCCTGGAGTGCGGCCGCGGGGTGCAGGAGTACAAGCCCGGCGACCGCGTCGCGACCGCGGGGCCGCACGCGGGCGTGGTGAGCGTGGGGCGCAACCTGGTGGCGCTCATCCCCGAGGGGGTGACCTTCGAGCAGGCCGCGTACACCAGCGTCGCCAGCATCGGCCTCGAGGGCGTGCGCCTCGCGAAGGCGACCCTCGGAGAGCGGGTGCTGGTCATCGGCCTCGGGCTCATCGGGCAGATCTGCGTGGCGCTGCTCAAGGCCCAGGGGTGCCGGGTGTTCGGCACGGACATCGACCCGGCCAAGCTGGAGCTCGCGAAGACCTTCGGCGCCGACGCCGTGGGCCTCGGGTCACCCCGGCAGGCGGTGCGCGACTTCGCGGGGCCTCAGGGGGTCGACGCGGTGGTCATCACGGCCGCGACGCAGAGCAACGAGCCCATCGAGTTCGCCGCGGAGGTCACCCGGCAGAAGGGCCGCATCGTGCTGGTCGGCGTGGTGGGCCTCAACCTCCCCCGCGCTCCCTTCTTCCTGAAGGAGCTGGAGTTCACCGTGTCGTCCTCCCTCGGCCCGGGCCGCATGGACCCGTCCTACGAGGAGAAGGGCGTCGACTATCCCTTCGGCCACGTGCGCTGGACCTCGCAGCGCAACATGGGGGCCATCCTCGACCTCATGGCGCAGGGCAAGCTCCCCGTGGAGAAGCTCACCACGCACCGCTTCCCCATCGCGCAGGCCGCCGAGGCCTACGACCTCATCACCAGCGACGCCCCGGTGCTGGGCGCGGTGCTCACCTACCCCGACGCCCCCGCCGCGCCGTCGCGCCGCATCGAGCTGCGCTCTCCCCGCGCGGTGGGCTCGTCGGAGCTGGGCGTCTCTCTCATCGGCGCGGGCAACTACGCCCGACTGGTGATGATGCCCGCCTTCGCGAAGCTCGGGCCCGTGCGCTGGCGGGGCCTCTCCACCGCGCGCGGTCTCAACGCCGAGCACTCGGGCCGCAAGATGGACTTCGACTTCGCCACCACCGAGGTCGACGAGCTCTTCAACGACCCGGGGACGCGCGCGGTCTTCGTCGCGACGCGCCACGACCTGCACGCCGACCTGGTCATCCGGGCGCTGCGCGCGGGCAAGCACGTCTTCGTGGAGAAGCCCCTGTGCATCTCCGAGGAGGAGCTCGCCCGGGTGAAGGAGACCGTGGAGTCGCTCGGCCGCGACTGCCCGATGCTGATGGTGGGCTTCAACCGCCGCTTCGCCCCGGCGCTCGACCGGGTGCGGGGCTTCTTCTCCGACGTGGGGGCGCGCACGGTGAGCTTCCGCTTCGCGCCGGGAGCGATCCCCGGCAACGCGTGGCCGCAGGACGAGGACATCGGCGGCGGTCGCATCGTGGGCGAGGCCTGCCACGCCATCGACGCCTGCGTGGCGCTGCAGGGCAGCGGCCCGGTGAAGGTCTACGCGGAGTCCGTCGCCATGAACCCCGGGCTGGAGACCACCGACGACCAGGTGTTCATCACCATCCGCCACGCCAACGGGGGCGTGTCCAACGTGTCGTACCAGGCGGGCGGCGACCGAGCGGGCCCGGTGGAGCGCATCGAGGTCTTCGGCGGCGGCCGCACCGCGGTGATCGACGAGTGGGACGACGTCTCGCTCTGGAAGGGTGAGCGCCGCACCGACGAGAAGGCCCACAAGGACAAGGGCCACGCCGCGGGCTTCAAGGCCTTCGTCGAGGCGGTGCGCCAGGGCGGTCCGTGGCCCATCTCGTGGGAGGAGACCTGGGGGACGGCGCGGGCGACGCTCATGGCCGTGCGCAGCCTGCGAGAGGGGCTGCCGGTGACGCTCGACGGGGACGGCGAGTGATGGGCGCCGGGGCGTTCTCGGTGCTGCTCACCAGCGGTGGGCGGCGCGTGGCGCTGGTGCGGGAATTCCAGGCGGCGCTGAAGTCCCTGGGGGTACCGGGTCGGGTATTGGTGGCGGACCTGCGGAGAAACGCCGCGGCCTTCCACGCGGCGGACGCGGGCGTGCTGGTGCCGAGGGTGACCTCGCCGGAGTACGTTCCGCACCTGATGGCGCTGTGCGAGCGCGAGGGCATCCGGATGGTGGTGCCGCTCATCGACACGGAGCTTCACCTGCTGGCGCCGCACCGAGAGGCCTTCGCGGCGAGGGGCGTCACCCTGGTGGTGTCGTCGCCCGCCACGACGGAGCTGTCGCTCGACAAGCGCACCACGCGCGACTTCTTCCTGGCGCACGGCTTCGACACGCCCGCGGTGCTCGACGCGGCGACCATCCTGGCCGACCCCAACGCTCGCTACCCGTACTTCCTCAAGCCCTCGGACGGGAGCTGCTCGGTCGGGGCGACGCGCATCGACGACGCCGAGTCGCTGGCCTTCCACGCGAGGCACACGGCCAACGCGATGGTGCAGGAGTTCGTGAAGGGCGAGGAGTACACCCTCGACGTGCTGGCCGACCTTACCGGCAAGGTAAGGTGCGTGGTGCCGCGGCTGCGCATCGAGACCCGCGCTGGCGAGGTCTCCAAGGGCATGACCGTGAAGGATCCGCTGCTGATGGAGGCCGGGCGGAGGGTGGTGGAGGCGCTGCCCGGGGCGATGGGGTGCATGACGGTGCAGCTCTTCCTCACGGCCGAGCGGGCGGTGAAGTTCATCGAGATCAACCCCCGGTTCGGCGGGGGCTTTCCGCTCGCGGCGGCGGCCGGGGCGAAGTACCCCGAGTGGCTCATCGCGTGGGCCCTGGGGAGAGAGCCCGAGGTGGCCATGGACGCATGGACCGACGGGCTGGTGATGCTCCGCTACGACGACGCGGTCTTCGTGCAGAAGAGCGAGATCAGCTAGAGCGTTCGTCCAACGGACTTGGTACGCGGCCGTCGGCCCCCTCACCGCGCTGCCGCGCGCCCTCACCCCCGCGGAGCGGGGGCAAGGGCTCGATCGACTGAGAGGGAACGATGAATCGGGCCCGTGGATCCGCCCCGACCTGCCAG